>Ga0155613_1094_pt1 | contig 15980 bp, 16 predicted proteins | sample RifCSPhighO2_12_FD_107270 | JGI IMG/M metagenome (GOLD analysis project Ga0155613, IMG submission 107270) | Gammaproteobacteria bacterium RIFCSPHIGHO2_12_FULL_37_34
AAAAGATTGGAAAAATTTATCAATCTATTCAAAACGCAAAAAGAAGTAATCATTTTCTCTGTTTGCCCTTCGAGACGCGCTTCGCGCTCCTCAGGGCAAACGGGTTTATCATTTTCTCTGTTTGCCCTTCGAGACGCGCTTCGCGCTCCTCAGGGCAAACGGGTTTATCTTTGTAGTGTGGGTGCTGAAGTCAGGAGGAAAATAAAAAATAAAAACCATTTGCGCCTGCTTGATTGCATCGTATAAAATTCCATAAAATCATTAAGGCTATTTTTGTGCGCAAACGCTTGATTGCAGGCAATTGGAAAATGCATGGCTCGGTGAGCCAAGTGAAATCATTAATTACAGGTATTCAACAAGGCGCTCAATCTTATTCAACTATCGACATCTTAGTGCTACCTACTTTTGTTCATTTATCGCTTGTTCATGATTTGCTACAATCTACCGCTATTAAACTGGGTGCACAAGATCTTTATCCAGGTGCACAAGGTGCCTTTACTGGCGCGGTGTCTGGCCCCATGTTAATAGACATAGGTTGTCAATATGTACTTATTGGCCATTCTGAACGCCGTACTATTTTTCATGAAAATCTTGATTTAGTTGCAGCGAAATTCAAAGCAGCTATTTCTGCTCAGTTATTTCCAATTTTATGTGTGGGTGAAACTAACGATGAGCGCAAGCAAGGCGAAACAGAAGCAATCATCGAAGAACAACTTGAATCTGTTATTCGATTAGTTGGTATTCATGCGTTTCAACACGCTATTATTGCGTATGAACCAGTGTGGGCAATTGGTACGGGGTTAACCGCTACACCTGAACAAGCACAAGCGGTTCATGCGTTTATCCGAAAACTTATAGCAAACAATCAGGTTGATATTGCAAAGACAATTCGTATACTTTACGGCGGCAGTGTAAAAGCGGATAATGCTCGTGCGCTATTTGCTATGCCAGATATTGATGGCGGCTTGATTGGCGGCGCATCTTTAGACGCGAACCAATTTTTGAATATTTGCGAGGCATCATGTACCAAATAGTCATGTTTTTTCATATACTTACAGCTGCTCTTCTGGTGGCTTTGGTGTTGGTACAACAAGGCAAAGGGGCAACACTTGGCGCTGCATTTGGTAGTGGTGCATCACAAACGGTTTTTGGTAGTCGCGGGTCGGGTTCTTTTTTATTCAGAATTACAATGGGATTAATCGCTATTTTTTTTGTTACTAGTCTTGCTTTAAATTATTTGTCAACTACTGCTTATAAGCAGGTCAAGGTCATTACATTGCCGGCTATTCCCTTGCAGCAGCAGCAGAACACAAGTACTAATGCGATGACGCCTGGGCAGATACCAGTGCCTAGATAGAAGGATGAATGAAAAAAAGCCGACGTGGTGGAATTGGTAGACACGCTACTTTGAGGTGGTAGTGGCGCAAGCTGTGACGGTTCGAGTCCGTCCGTCGGCATAACTAGTCTTAAGAAGGAGAAAAACGAGGTGTTAGAGAATTATTTACCCGTCCTCATTTTTATTATTATTGGTATGGCTATTGGCATCATTGCTCCTCTTTTAGGTTATCTACTTAGTCCAAAACATCCTGATTCTGAAAAGCTTTCAACTTATGAATGCGGCTTTGAAGCATTTAGCGATGCTCGAGCACCATTTGATGTACGCTTTTACCTCGTTGCTATCCTTTTCATTATTTTTGATTTAGAAACAGCCTTTCTTATTCCATGGGCAGTAGTATTTCGCCAAATTGGTTGGTTTGGCATGATTACCATGGGTATTTTTTTAGGCTTACTCACGATAGGCTTTATCTATGAGTGGAAAAAGGGAGCGTTGGAATGGGAATAAGTGAGTTATTAAAGCCCGGTTTTTATGTAACTTCCATGGAAAATGTATTCAATTGGGCACGTTCTAGTTCCTTGTGGCCGATGTCATTTGGCCTTGCTTGTTGCGCAGTTGAAATGATGCATTCTGCAGCTTCTCGTTACGACTTAGATCGATTTGGCGTTCTTTTCAGACCAAGCCCCAGGCAATCTGATCTCATGATTGTTGCTGGAACCTTGTGTAATAAAATGGCTCCGGCTTTGCGTAAGGTTTATGATCAAATGCCCGAACCGCGTTGGGTGATTTCTATGGGATCGTGTGCAAACGGTGGTGGTTATTATCACTATTCTTATTCTGTGGTACGCGGTTGTGATCGTATTGTTCCGGTTGATATTTATGTTCCAGGTTGTCCGCCAACAGCGGAGGCGTTAATGTATGGTGTCATTCAATTACAAAATAAAATTCGTCGTCATAAAACAATAGAACGTTAAGGACACAAGCATGGATGTTCATACTTTATCCACCCATATTCATTCGCGTTATGCGATGTGGATAATCACATCTAAAATAGAGTGTGATGAATTGACAATTGAAGTCAAACCTGACTATTTATTCACTCTGTGTCAACAATTACGTGATGATACTGATCTTGATTTTAAATTATTAATTGATGTTTGTGGTGTGGATTATCTGCATTATGGATTAGCTGACTGGGAAACAGAATCAACAACCGCAACTGGTTTTGGACGTGGTGTGATTGCGCAAAGAGCAGCAGATGCATCTACCTGCTTGCATCGTTTTGCAGTGGTTTATCATTTACTTTCACTCACATGCAATCATCGTTTACGATTACGCGTTAATCTTTCTAAAGATGCTGAGCCCATTGTGGATTCGGTGATGCCATTATGGGCGGCTGCCAATTGGTTTGAACGAGAAGTATTTGATCTCTTCGGTATTTTATTCCGCTCGCATCCTGATTTACGGCGTCTACTCACGGATTATGGGTTTATTGGCCACCCTTTCCGTAAAGATTTTCCACTAATAGGCAATGTTGAAGCACGTTATGACGCTGCTTTAAAGCGTGTTATTTATGAGCCAGTTAGTATTCAACCTCGTATTTTAGAACCTAAAGTGATTCGACAGGATAGTCGATACGAGAAGCCGCAATGAACGATACTCCTCTCATTCACAATTACGTATTTAATTTTGGTCCGCAACATCCTGCAGCGCATGGTGTGTTGCGTTTGATATTAGAAGTGGATGGCGAAACAGTTGTGCGTGCAGATCCACATGTTGGCTTGTTACATCGTGCTACCGAAAAACTAGCAGAAAGCAAGCCATTTAACCACACCATTGGATACATGGATAGATTAGATTATGTTTCCATGATGTGTAACGAACATAGTTATGTGCTCGCTATCGAAAAATTATTGGGTATTACTCCTCCCATTCGTGCGCAATATATTCGTGTCATGTTTGATGAGATAACGCGCATTCTCAATCATTTATTATGGTTAGCAGCGCACAGTTTAGATAATGGTGGCATGGCTGTATTTCTTTATTGTTTTCGTGAACGAGAAGATTTGCTCGATTGTTATGAGGCAGTATCTGGTGCGCGTATGCATGCTACCTATTATCGACCGGGTGGTGTGTATCGTGATTTACCCGATAACATGCCGCAATATTCTCCTTCAAAATGGCATAACGCAAAAGATGTGGCTAAATTAAATAATAATCGCCAAGGATCGTTGCTTGATTTTATTTGGGATTTTACTGAACGCTTTCCGCACTATATGGATGAATACGAAAATCTATTAACGAATAATCGCATTTGGAAACAACGCACAGTAAATATTGGTGTCATTTCGCCTGAACGGGCGATTGCACTTGGCTTTACTGGCCCGATGTTGCGTGGTTCGGGGGTGGCGTGGGATTTACGTAAGAAGCAGCCTTATGAAGTGTATGATTGTATGGATTTTGATATTCCTGTGGGTGTGAATGGCGATTGTTATGATCGTTATTTAGTAAGAATGCATGAAATGCGACAATCGAATGGCATCATTCGTCAATGCGTAGAATGGCTACGAAAAAATCCAGGCCCTGTGATGATTGATGATTATAAAGTAGCGATGCCATCACGTGTTGAAATGAAGATGAGCATGGAAGCACTGATTCATCATTTTAAAAATATGACAGAAGGTTATATTGTGCCTAAAGGCGAAGTATACGCTGCTATTGAACATCCTAAAGGCGAATTTGGTGTGTATTTAATTTCAGATGGTGCCAATAAACCATATCGATTAAAAATTCGTGCTGCTGGGTTTCCGCATTTAGCGGGTTTAAATGAGCTTGTACGCGGACACATGATTGCAGATGTTGTTTCGGTGTTATCCAGTTTAGATATCGTATTTGGTGAGATTGATCGCTAATGACTAACCCTACCACTATACAATTGTCAGCTGCTGTTTGTGAACGCATTGATCAATGGATTTTGCGTTACCCAGCAGAACAAAAACGCTCGGGTGTGTTTGAAGCGCTACGTTTGGTGCAAGAAGAAAATGGCGGATCACTAACAGTGCCACTCATGGATGCGGTCGCTGATTATTTAGCCATGCCAAAAATTGCAGTATATGAAATTGCTACATTTTATACTATGTATCATTTAAATCCTGTTGGTCGGCATGTTATTTATCTGTGCACTAATATTTCTTGCATGCTAAATGGTTCAGAAAACATACTTGAACATTTAAAAAAACGCTTGGGCATTACACTCAATGAAACGACAGCAGATGGTCAATTTACTTTAAAAGAAGTGGAATGTTTAGGTGCGTGTGTGGCGCCGCCTGTTTGTCAAATTGGTAAACGTTATTATGAACATTTAACACCTGAAAAAATAGATCAAGTTTTGCAGGAGTTAGGCAATGGCAAATGAAATTTGTTTTCGCACGCTGCATCTTGATCAGCCATGGACGTTGAAAACTTATTTGAGTGTGGGTGGTTATGCGCAATGGAAAAAAATTTTGACGGAAAAAATTCCTCCTGAAAAAATAATTGAGGTGGTTAAAACATCTGCATTACGTGGGCGCGGGGGTGCTGGGTTTCCAACTGGATTGAAGTGGAGTTTTATTCGCCGCGATATGCCTGGTCAAAAATATGTATTATGTAATTCTGATGAAGGTGAACCAGGCACATGCAAAGATCGCGATATTTTGCGATTGAATCCCCATCAACTCATTGAAGGAATGGCAATCGGTGGGTATGCGATGGGCGCAACGGTTGGCTACAATTATATTCGTGGTGAATATTTTGAACCTTACGAATATTTTGAAGCTGCTTTGAAAGAAGCACGTGAAGCAGGGTGGATTGGTAAGAATTTATTACATTCAGGCATTGATTTTGAATTACATTCGCATTTAGGGGCAGGCGCTTATATTTGTGGTGAAGAAACCGCCATGATGGAATCGTTGGAAGGTAAGAAAGGATTCCCGCGTTATAAGCCGCCTTTTCCTGCTGTTCGAGGTATTTATGGTAGACCAACTACCATCAACAACACAGAAACCTATGCTTCTATTCCCATCATTATGGAAAAAGGTGCAGATTGGTTTTTAAAATTAGGTAAACCGAATAATGGCGGCTGTAAAATTTTTTCAGTGACAGGCCATGTGAATAAACCTGGTAATTTTGAAGTGCCACTTGGCACGCCATTTAAAGATTTGTTGGCATTGGCAGGTGGTATGCGTAACAATCGTAAATTAAAAGCAGTTATTCCAGGTGGTTCTTCCATGCCTGTTTTACCTGCTGATGTGATGATGTCACTCGATATGGATTTTGATTCCATTCAAAAAGCAGGATCGGGCTTGGGTTCAGGTGCAGTGATTGTGATGGATGAGACAACCTGTATGGTGCGCGTGTTGGAACGCATTTCAAAATTTTATATGGATGAATCTTGTGGGCAATGTACGCCGTGTCGCGAAGGTACCGGTTGGTTATATCGTTTGGTGCACGATATTGAACGAGGTCTTGCAACAACTGCTGATTTAGAATCGTTGCGTATTGCTGCTAAAAATATTGAGGGCCGTACCATTTGTGCTTTTGGCGAAGCAGCCGCTTGGCCGGTTGGCGGTTGTTTAAACCATTTTTACGATGAATTTTTGTATCATGTGGAGCATGGAAAGTGCTTGCCAGGTGTGGGGTGTGAATAATGGCTGAAATTGAAATTGAAATCAATGGTTGCAAATTAACAGCAAAGCCAAATCAAACCATTATTGAAGTGGCAGATGCAGCGCAGATCTATATTCCACGTTTTTGTTATCACAAACATTTATCTATTGCTGCAAATTGTCGTATGTGTTTAGTGGAAGTAGAAAAATCACCGAAGACATTGCCTGCCTGTGCAACGCCGGTTGCATCTGGAATGAAAGTGTTTACTCAATCAGCAAAAACCATTGAAGCGCAACGAGCTATCATGCAATTTTTATTAATTAATCATCCACTCGATTGCCCGATTTGCGATCAAGGAGGGGAATGCGAGTTGCAAGATTTAGCAATGGGATATGGTTCTTCTCACTCCCATTACAATGAATGCAAACGTGCTGTTTACGACCAAGATTTGGGTCCTTTAATTGCAACCGATATGACGCGTTGTATTTATTGCACGCGCTGTGTGCGTTTTGGCGAAGAAGTTGCAGGCATGCGAGAAATGGGCGGCACCTATCGCGGTGAGCACACTGAAATTGGCACGTTTGTTAAACATGCTATTCAATCGGAGGTGTCGGGTAACATTATTGATCTTTGTCCGGTTGGTGCACTCACCTCCAAACCCTATCGTTTTACTGCGCGCCCGTGGGAATTAGATCAAGCGCCTAGTATTAGTCCGCATGATTGTTTAGGTTCAAACATTTACGTGCATACTCGTTACGGCAAAGTGATGCGAGTGATTGCGAAAGAAAATCAAGCGATTAACCAAACGTGGTTATCCGATCGTGATCGTTTTAGCTATACAGGACTTTATCACCCCGACCGACTAGAAGAGCCTATTGCTAAAATAGATGGCAATTGGCAGCCTGTTGATTGGCAACAAGCGTTTGAATTAGCAGCACAAGGGTTACGAGAAACCATTGCAGAATATGGCGCTGATAAATTAGGAGCATTAGCATCGCCTAACGCCACGCTTGAAGAATTTTATTTATTGCAAAAAATAATGCGTGGTTTGGATAGTCCGCATATTGATCATCGTTTACGCGAAACGGATGTGCAAGATCAAGTAACGATGCCACTTTTTCCTGGATTAAATATGTCGCTTGCGGAATTGGCAACGTGTGATGTGATTGTATTGATTGGATCTCATCTGCAAAAAGAACAACCGCTTGTTGCATTGCGTGTGCGCCAAGCTGCCTTACAAGGCGCAACTATTGTGGTGATTAATCCAGTTGATTACGCATTTAATTTTAAAGTGGCATTGAAAAAAATTGTTGCGCCGCACGTATTGCTTGAAGCATTAACAGAAATTAATATTTCTTCTATTTTAACAAATAAAAAATCTTGTATTTTACTCGGTGCACTTTCTTTGCATCATCCACACGCCTCACACATACGCAATTTCGCACAAACACTTGCTCGCTCAACAGGAGCAAGCATCGGTTACATGACAGATGGTGCTAATACAGCAGGAGGCTGGTTAGCTGGAGCCATTCCACATCGGCAAGCGGGAGGAACTGCTATTCATCATCAAGGGTTAAGTGCTTATGAACAATTAACCAAACCTCGCCAAGCTTATATTTTATTAAATGTTGAACCAGAATTAGATTGCGCTCATGCCAAACATGCAGTAGCAGCATTTACGCAAGCTAAATTTGTGTTAGCTTTATCACTTTACCGACATCCTATTTTGCAAACGTGTGCCCAGGTGATTTTGCCCATCGCTGCATTTACTGAAACATCCGGTACGTATGTGAATGTGACTGGCGAGTGGCAAAGTTTTACTGGCGTTGCAGAGGCATTTCGTGCGTCGCGCCCTGCATGGAAAATATTACGTGTATTAGGTAATTTTTTGAATGTGCCAGGGTTTGATTACGAGCATTCGGATAATGTGAAGCAAGAAGTGAAGGAGAAAGTGGAGCAGGCTCATTTTTCAGTGGCTCATCCAGATTCTTCCAATCCTCATTCTAAACAACAGGAGAGACCTCCTATTGTGCTATCCCGTATTGGTGAAATTCCAATTTATGCAACTGATAGTTTAGTGCGTCACGCAGAGCCATTGCAAAACATACAAGATAAGATGGAAGGTGATATCGCCTCCGCACGTTTAAATACTAAAACAGCCAATCAATTACAGTTGCGTGATGGAGACAAAGCGCGAATAAAGCAAGGCCATGCTGAAGTTGTGTTACCAGTGAAAATTGATGATCGTATTGCGAGCGATGCTGTTTGGATTGCAGGTGGCATTGCACCTACTGCCGAACTAGGGGATTTAATGGGAGCAATTGAGATGATGAAAATATGAATGGTATGTTAGAAAATATCTACCTCATTGCCATTATTTTTGCAAAAGCAATTGCAATGGTGATTGTTTTATTTATCATGGTGCTTTTGCTCACTTACCTCGAACGCAAAGTGATCGGTTACATGCATGTGCGTATTGGTCCTAATCGGATTGGCCCAAGAGGGTGGTTGCAACCCATTGCTGATACCATCAAATTAATCACTAAAGAAATTATTATTCCAACTGCATCTAATCGTTTTCTTTTTTTACTGGCGCCAGCCATTAGTTTTGGAACGGCATTAATTGCTTGGGCAGTGATTCCCTTTGATCAAAACGCAGTGATTGCTAATGTCAATGCAGGCATTTTATATGTACTTGCCATTTCATCTATTGGAGTGTATGGCATCATGATTGCTGGTTGGGCGTCTAATTCAAAATATTCCTTGTTTGGTTCATTACGTGCAGCGGCACAAACTATTTCTTATGAAATTGCAATGGGGTTTGCTTTGATTGGTGTTATGATGGCTGCGGGTTCGCTTCACTTCCAAACCATCGTGATTGCGCAACAAGGTGGATTTTGGCATTGGTATTGGTTGCCATTATTACCATTATTTATTGTCTATTGGGTTTCTGGTGTTGCAGAAACCAATCGTTTACCATTTGATGTAGCGGAAGGCGAATCAGAATTAGTTGGCGGTTTTCATGTGGAATATTCAGGTGTGACTTTTGCACTTTTTTTCTTTGCTGAATATGCCAATATGGTGCTCATTTCTGCTCTTATTTCGTTGTTATTTTTAGGAGGCTGGTTATCTCCTTTTCAAAATATTCCTTATTTAGAGGCATGGTTTGCTTGGGTACCCGGGCCCATTTGGTTGTTGTTTAAGATAAGTTTTTTCTTATACTGTTTCCTTTGGTTTCGAGCTACTTTTCCGCGGTTTCGTTATGATCAAATTATGCGGTTAGGATGGAAGGTTTTTATTCCAGTGACATTGCTGTGGATTGTTGTTGTTGCGCTTGCTGTGCAATTTAAAATAGGGCCATGGTTTGTATGAGTAAAACAATAATGCAACGCCTCACACAATACATAACAAGTTTTTCATTCTGGGATTTTTTAAATGGTATGAAAGTAACGGGCAAGTATTTTTGGAAAAAGAAATTTACTATTCAATATCCCGAAGAGAAAACACCTACTTCCCCGCGTTTTCGCGGCATTCATGCTTTACGTCGTTATCCAAATGGCGAGGAACGCTGCATTGCTTGTAAACTGTGCGAAGCCGTTTGCCCTGCTTTAGCTATTACAATTGAAGCAGAACCACGCGATGATCAGTCACGTCGTACCACCTTATATGAAATTGATATGTTTAAATGTGTTTATTGCGGGTTTTGTGAAGAAGCTTGTCCGGTGGATGCCATTGTGCTCACCAACATGGGGGATTATCATGTGGAACATCGCGGCGAGAATATTTTAACCAAAGAAAAATTATTAGCAATTGGTGATCAATACGAGACGCACATTGCTAAAGATCGTCATCAAGATCGGGAGTATCGATGATGCTTCCCATCCATATTATTTTTTATATTTTTGCTATCATTGCAGTAGCATCTGGTATCGCAGTTATTACCGTACGCAATCCCGTACGTAGCGTTTTGTCATTGGTGATTACATTTTTTGCTATGGCAGGCACGTGGATGTTATTACGCGCAGAATTTTTATCGCTCATTTTAGTATTAGTCTATGTCGGTGCGGTCATGACCTTGTTTTTATTTGTTGTTATGATGTTAAACATCAACAAAGAAGCAAAGCAAGGAGGGTTTGTACGTTATTTACCTTTTGGAATAATAGTGGTGTTCCTTCTGCTCATGATGATGGTGATCGCAGTTGGGCCTGCTTATTTTGGTCACCTATACATGCCGCCTCCACCGCAAGAATCTGTTAACTATAGTAATACTTGGCAACTGGGCCAAGTATTATATACTGATTATGCTTATCCATTTGAAATAAGTGGTGTCATATTATTAGTTGCCATTATTGCTGCTATTACGTTAACGCATCGTGGACCTGTGCGGCGCAACGTGCAGCGCCCAGCGGATCAAATTAATGTTGATCCAAACGATCGTGTTCGTTTACTGAAGATGGCCGTAGAAAAAAAAGACCAGCGTCAGTCGCTTAAAAGGGAATAATATAGCATGCCATCTTTAACTGAATTTTTGATAGTTGCAGCTATTTTATTTGGGTTAGGAATAGCAGGCATTATTTTAAATCGCAAAAATATTATCGTACTATTGATGTCGCTCGAGTTGATTTTACTAGCGGTTAATACCAATTTTATTGCTTTTTCTTATTTTTTAAATAATGTGATTGGTCAAGTATTTGTGTTTTTTATATTAACCGTTGCAGCAAGTGAAGCTGCAATTGGATTAGCTATTTTAGTGGTGCTCTATCGTACACGACAAACCATTGACATTGAACAGTTGGATAAGTTGCAAGGGTAATGAATGTGGATAGTTTAATCTTACTAGCATTAATTATGGTTTTATTGCCATTAGGCGGAACACTGGCTGGCGGTTTATTCGGCCAAACATTAGGCAGAACATTCACGCATCGCTTGCTCATCACTTTAGTAGCCATCTCATTTTTTTTATCCTGTTATCTTTTTAAAATTTTTGCAATGGATAAACACCCTGCTGTAGAAGGTATCTTGTATACATGGGCAACAGCTGGATTATTACGCTTTGATATTGCTTTTTTACTGGATCCACTCAGTGCCACCATGACAACCATTGTACTTTTTGTATCGTTAATGGTTCATATCTACACGATAGGTTATATGGCGGATGATCCGGGCTATCAACGATTTTTCTGCTATGTTTCATTATTTACCTTTTTCATGTTGATTTTAGTATTAGCGAATAATTTTTTATTACTATTTTTCGGGTGGGAAGGTGTGGGATTGGTTTCTTATTTATTAATCGGCTTTTGGTTTAAACGGGAGACCGCTTTATTTGGTAGCCTAAAAGCATTTATTGTTAATCGAGTAGGAGATGTTGGATTTATTCTAGCAATTGCTGCTGTTCTTATGTATTTTGGAACACTGCATTATCACGATGTGTTTCAGCACGTGCCCGATGTTATTCAACTTCGCTTATCTATTCTACCCGGATGGAATGTTTCTGTTATTACAGTCATTTGCTTTTTACTTTTTTTTGGGGCCATGGCTAAATCAGCGCAAGTGCCATTGCATGTATGGTTACCTGAATCCATGGAAGGTCCTACACCTATTTCAGCGTTGATCCATGCTGCAACCATGGTGACAGCAGGCATTTATATGGTGGCGCGCATGTCACCTTTATTTGAATTTTCACCTGCCATGTTAAGTTTTATTTTAGTGATTGGTGGCTCCACTGCATTTTTTATGGGATTAGTAGCCGTTGTGCAATATGATATAAAACGCGTGATTGCTTATTCGACTATTTCTCAACTTGGTTATATGGCGGTTGCATTAGGTGCATCAGCTTATGATGCTGCTATTTTCCATTTGATTACTCACGCTTTTTTTAAAGCACTATTATTCTTAGCAGCGGGATCTGTCATCATTGCTTTGCATCATGAACAAGATATGCGAAAAATGGGTGGATTGGTATCGTATATGCCAATTACCTATCTCACTTTTGCCATTGGTGCGCTCGCGCTTTCTGCTATTCCACCTTTTTCTGGATTTTATTCTAAAGATATTATTATTGAAGCGGTTCAATTAAGCATCGTACCAGGTGCAGGTTATGCTTATTATTGTGTATTAGCAGGCGCGTTTGTTACACCGCTTTATATTTTTCGTGCACTATTTATGACATTTCATACAGAAGAGCGTATGGATCCTGCTTTAAAAGGCCATGTAAAAGAATCACCATGGGTTGTTTTATTGCCTTTAATTGGTTTAGCTATTCCTAGTGTGGTGGCAGGTCAATTATTAATTGATCGCATGTTGTTTTTGCAGCCCACGCTATTAGGCAATAGTATTTTTGTTTTGCCTGATCATCATGTGATTGATCAATTATCAACTGAATATCTTGGCGCAAATAAGATGGCGTTGGAAGCGGGTGAAACAGTAACATTTTGGTTAGCAATGGCTGGCATTGTGAGTGCATGGTTATTCACTGCCTTTCTTCCCAGCTTAAGCGAGTGGTTTAAAAAGAAATTTTCTTTATTGTATGCCATTTTAGTACGTAAATATGGTTTTGATGATTTTAATCAAGTGGTATTTGTTCAGGGTACGCAAGAGGCCGGCCATCTTTGCTATGAAGTGAGCGATGTGCAATTAATTGATGGTAGTGTGAATGGAGCAGGTCGGTTTGTAGTATGGTTTGCTCGCATATCGCGTTTGATGCAAAGTGGTTATGTTTATCATTATGCGCTTGCTATGGTATTAGGTATTCTTATCTTTCTAGTATGGTATGTGGGAGGTTTTTGAGATGCTAGAACAATTTCCCATTTTATCTATACTCATTTGGGTGCCAGTGTTAGGTGCGGTGTTCTGCTTGTGTACGGGGGGTGATCAACATGCTTCTTTCGCGCGCACGATTGCAGTTGTTACCGCACTGATTAATATGTTGCTTTGCATACCACTGTGGTGGTATTTCGATCCCAGCTTATATGACATGCAATTTTTAGAAGATCATCTTTGGATACGTGCTTTTCAAATACATTATGCACTTGGAATAGATGGTATTTCTTTGGTGATGGTTGTGCTTACTAATTTTACTGGCTTATTAGTTGTGATTGCAGGTTGTCATAGCATTAAGTTACGTGTAGCACAATACATGGCTACGTTTCTCGTTTTGCAAGGCATGATTGTTGGAGTGTTTTGTGCGATGGATGCCGTGTTATTTTATGTGTTTTGGGAAGGCATGTTGATTCCCATGTATCTATCAATTGGTATCTGGGGAAGCGCTAATCGTTCATATGCTTCCATTAAATTTTTCTTGTTTACATTTTTCGGATCCATTTTAATGTTGGTTGCTTTGATTTATCTTTATAATCAAGCGAATTCTTTTATGATTCAAAGTTTTTATCATTTACCACTTCGTTTAACCACGCAAATTTGGATATTTCTTGCTTTTTTAATTGCATTTGCGGTGAAAGTGCCGATGTGGCCTATTCATACCTGGTTACCGGATGCGCATACGGAAGCACCTGCTGGTGGTTCAGTCGTATTAGCAGCATTAATGTTGAAGTTGGGTGTATATGGTTTCTTACGATTTAGTATGCCGATTGCTCCTTTGGCATCTGAAAAATTGGCGGGACTCATGATTGTGCTTTCATTAATTGCGATCGTCTATATTGGTTTGATTGCGATTGTACAATCGGATATGAAAAAATTGATTGCTTATTCTTCGATCGCTCACATGGGATTTGCAACGTTGGGTTGTTTTATGGTGTATGAAATCATTTATCGTGCCCATAATTTGCAAGATGCTTATATGAGTTTAGAAGGCGCAGTGATACAAATGGTTTCGCATGCATTTGGTTCTGGCGCAATGTTCTTAGGTGTTGGATTATTAGCGGAGCGATTTTACAATCATAGTCGTTTGATTAAAGATTATGGTGGCGTAGCACATACCATGCCTGTTTTTGCAGCGTTTTTTATGTTATTTGCATTGTCTAATGTTGGGTTGCCAGGCACAGCTGGTTTTGTTGGTGAGTTTATGATTATTATGAGTGCTTTTCAAACCCATCTTTGGGTGGCAGGATGTGCAGCACTCACTTTAATTTTAAGTGCTGCTTACACACTTTGGATGTATAAACGTGTTTTCTTTGGTCCTCTCGCTAATGAATATGTTGCTCAATTTAAAGATATTACCTTTACAGAAAAAACAAATTATATTTTATTGACAATTGGCGTATTTTTCGTTGGTTTGTATCCAGAACCTATTATCAACGTATTGCGTGTAACAATTGGGCATTTATTATTACAGAGCATTCCAACAGAATTAGCGATGAATGTGGTAGGGTGAAGGGGCGTACATGAATTTATCATTATCAGAACTCTTGGCTGCATTACCAGAGATAGTTATGCTCTTTGCAGTTTGTTTCATTTTATTAGTAGATGTTTTCATCAGCGAACGTTATCGTGTTATTACTTATTATCTTACACAATTAACCTTGATTATTGCATTTGTTCTGGCACTTTCACAATTCAAAATATATGTTGATCCCATCACGATCTTTAGTGGCCATTATATACTCGATGAATTGGCTGTTTTATCTAAGTTATTTATTTATTTATTTAGTTTTTTATCGTTTATTTATGCGCGTGACTATATTCAATCACGAAAAATTGCGCGCAGTGAATATTATTTACTCGGTTTATTAGCTGTGCTTGGTATGTCTATTATGGCTTCCGCCTATAGTTTTTTAACTATTTATTTGGGTTTGGAATTGTTATCACTCGCATTGTATACGATGATTGCTATGCATAAAGAATCGTATGTAGCAATTGAAGCGGCTATGAAATACTTTGTGTTGGGAGGGTTGGCTTCTGGCATGCTGTTATATGGTATGTCACTTTTATATGGCATCACAGGTAGCATACGTATCGATGTACTTGGGGAAGCGCTGAGCCAACAACAAACTGTTGTTACAATGGCCGCTTTAGTGTTTGTATTAGGTGGGTTAATTTTTAAATTTGGTGCGGTTCCTTTTCATATGTGGGTACCAGATGTGTATCAAGGTGCACCAACATCTGTTACATTATTTATTGCGAGCGCACCCAAAATCGCAGCTTTTGTTATTACCATGCGTATTTTAGTCCAAGCCATGTTTAGTTTGCACCTCAATTGGGAACACATCCTGATTATTATTTCTATTTTTTCCATGTGTTTTGGTAATGTGTTAGCGATTGTTCAATCTAATTTTAAGCGGATGTTAGCGTATTCATCTATTGCGCATGTGGGCTATACACTGCTTGGTATTTTAGCCGGTCCTATCGTACCACAAGGGTATGCTGCCGCATTATTTTATATTGCAACCTATGCACTGGTTGCCTCTGGTGCGTTTGCCATTATTGCCATCATGAGTAAAGGAGGTGTGGAGTTGGATCAATTAAATGATTACCGAGGGTTGAATGCCCGCAACCCGTGGCTAGCATTTATGATGTTATTAATGATGTTTTCCATGGCAGGTGTTCCGCCTGCTGTAGGTTTTTTTGCTAAACTAGGGTTATTACAAGCACTGGTACAAGCGGATATGGTATGGTTAGCAGTGCTCGCATTAATTTTTGCGCTAATTGGAGCTTACTATTATTTGCGTGTGATTATGCTCATGTATTTTGAAGAACCTACCGAAGAAACTAATACACCTATTCTTGTTTCATCTGATGTATTAGTTGCAATTAGCATCAATGGTTCTGCTGCACTTTTTCTAGGATTATTTCCTAGCTTTTTTATTGATTTATGTCGGGTTTCTATAGGCTAGTTTTGGCGTATAGCACGTAATTGACTGTATAAAGTTTGTTACTTTTTATCATTAATATTCCTTTAAGCTTTATAAGTTATAGTTACACTTTTTGATTGATAATAATAGAGGGTGGAAAAATGCTTAATAGAATTTATTTTGATATGATCCAGGCTGCCGTTAAAATTTACGAGGAAAAACTTCCAGGTGGATTGACCTTACCAAAAGAAGAA
>Ga0155613_1102_pt1 | contig 15724 bp, 26 predicted proteins | sample RifCSPhighO2_12_FD_107270 | JGI IMG/M metagenome (GOLD analysis project Ga0155613, IMG submission 107270) | Gammaproteobacteria bacterium RIFCSPHIGHO2_12_FULL_37_34
GTGAAGGTGGTCGTACGGTTGGTGCAGGTGTCGTCGCTAAAGTGATTGAGTGAGAATATCATGGCTATTGCAAGAAAAAATCAAAGAATTCGTATCAGGTTGAAATCCTTCGATCATCGATTGATTGATAAATCAACGAAAGAGATCGTTGAAACAGCAAAGCGAACTGGCGCGCAAGTGCGTGGCCCTATTCCTTTGCCAACACGTATTGAGCGTTACACCATTTGTATTTCGCCTAATGCGGATAAAGATGCGCGCGATCAATATGAATTGCGCACACATAAGCGTGTGGTAGATATCAATCGACCAACGGATAAAACAATTGATGCATTAATGCGATTAGATCTTGCTGCTGGAGTTGATGTACAAATTAGTGTTGAGGCGGAAGATTAATATGACAATAGGTTTAGTTGGAAAAAAATGTGGAATGACGCGCATTTATACTGAAGATGGTGCGGCTATCCCTGTTACGGTGATTGAAGTACAACCTAATCGCATCACCCAAATTAAAACATTAGAAAATGATGGTTATCTCGCTATACAGGTGACGTCAGGAAATCGTAAACGCACTCATTTATCAAAAGCTGAAGTAGGTCATTTTGCTAAGGCTAATGTTGAGCCCGGTGATATTCTCCGTGAATTTTTTGTAGAGGATACAAAAACAATGGATGGTATGACCGTAGGATCTGAATTAAAAGTTGATCGATTTGCAGCAGGGCAATTTGTAGATGTTACTGGAATGAGTAAAGGTAAAGGGTTTGCTGGTGTGATTAAGCGGCATCATTTTAATTCGCAAGATGCATCGCATGGTAATTCCTTATCCCATCGGGCACCCGGTTCAATTGGGCAGCGCCAATCGCCAGGAAAAGTATTTAAAGGCAAACGCATGGCTGGACATTTGGGTCATGCAGTTAGAACAGCCTTATCTCAACAAGTTGTACGTGTGGATGTTGAGCGTAACTTACTATTGATTAAAGGTGCTATACCAGGGTCGACCAATGCTTATGTTGTGGTTCGGCCGGCTATTAAAGTATGTGGGGAGAAAGTGTGATGGAATTAAAATTTGTCGATTCCCAAAAAAAGCTTACGCTTGCTGATGAGGTATTTGCTTGTGACTTTAATGAACCATTAATTCATCAAATTGTGACAGCACATATGGCAGCAAGACGAGCAGGAACAAAAGCCCAAAAAACACGAGCTGAAGTGAGTGGCGGCGGTGCAAAACCTTGGAAACAAAAAGGTACGGGCAGAGCGCGAGCAGGTACGAATCGAAGCCCGCTTTGGCGTACGGGTGGTAGAATATTTGCAGCTAAACCACGTAATTATAAACAAAAAGTAAATCGAAAAATGTATAAAGGCGCGGTGCGATCCATTTTTTCAGAATTAATTAGACAAGAACGATTATTAGTAGTAACTGATTTTCAAATTGATATGCCACGCACTAAAATATTGCTAAAAAAATTAAACGACATGAACATGACAAACGATGTGCTGATTGTTTCAGATGCTATTGATAATAATTTATATCTTGCTGCGCGCAATCTTCCTCGTATTGAAGTGAGTGATGCAGTGATGGCGGCAGCAGATCCTGTTGCCTTAATCAAAGCAGAAAAAGTGCTTATTACTGAAGCAGCGCTTAAAAAAATTGAAGGGTTGCTCACATGAACCAAGAAAGATGGTATAAAATAATCGAATCATCGCATGTTTCTGAGAAAGCGGCGATTCTTACAGAGAAACAAAATCAATATGTTTTTCGAGTTGTATCAGATGCAACCAAGCCTGAAATTAAAAGCGCGATTGAATTTTTATTTAATACAAAAGTGAAATCAGTGCGTGTGGTGAATGTTCGGCACAAACAAAAAACATTTAAAGGTATCACAGGATATCGAAAAGCTTGGAAAAAAGCGTACGTCACGCTTGAAACTGATCAAAAGCTTAATATAGCAGGGGCCTAACGAGGAGAATAATGATGACTATTGTTAAGCTTTCACCTACTTCACCAGGACAACGCTTTGTTATCAAGGTTGTCAATAAAGAGATTTATAAAGGCCGGCCTCATAAGGCATTGGTAGTAAAAAAATCAAAAACGGGAGGCAGAAATAATCAGGGCAGAATTACGTGTAGACATATTGGCGGTGGCCATAAACAAAAATACCGCATCATAGATTTCAAGCGAGATAAAGATGGCATTATAGCTAAAGTAGAACGTGTAGAATACGACCCAGGGCGCAGCGCGCTCATTGCACTTTTGTTATATGCAGATGGTGAAAGACGCTATATTATAGCGCCTCGCAGTATAAAAATAGGCGATGAATTGCTTTCTGGTAAAGAAGCTCCAGTTAAAATTGGTAATTGCTTACCTTTAACGCATATTCCAGTTGGCTCAACTTTACATGGTATTGAAATGCAACCTGGTGGGGGTGCTAAATTAGCTCGTAGCGCAGGTGCTTCAGTCCAATTGATTGCGCGTGAAGGTGAGTATGCGACATTGCGTTTGCGGTCAGGCGAAATGCGACGCATTTTATCGGAATGTCGCGCAGTGATTGGTGAGGTGAGCAATCCCGAGCATAACTTACGCTCCTTTGGTAAGGCAGGAGCAAAGCGTCATCGTGGTATTCGCCCTACCGTACGAGGAACGGCGATGAACCCGGTTGACCATCCACATGGTGGAGGTGAAGGGCGAACCAAAGGTGGTCGCCACCCAGTTAGTCCTTGGGGTGTGCCCACAAAGGGTTACAAGACACGAAAGAATAAGCGTACGAATAAATTTATTGTAAGTGAAGGTGCTCATCATACGAGCAGAGGAGGATCTTAACGTGCCACGTTCAATTAAAAAAGGACCATTTGTAGACCATCATTTGACAAAGCGAGTTGATAAAGCTGTTAGTACAAGTGATAAGCGACCTATTAAGACATGGTCGAGACGATCGATGATTACTCCTGAAATGGTTGGTTTAACCATTGCTGTACATAATGGTCGATTACATATACCGGTCTATATCACGGAAAACATGGTGGGTTATAAATTAGGTGAATTTGCTGCGACACGAACGTTTCGCGCACATTCTGGTGATAGAAAAGCAAAAGGTGCTGAAGAAGTGAAAGAGAAGGCATCTGAATAGAGGAATTCTGGATGGAAGTTGCAGCAACATTAAAGTTTGCAAGATTATCAGCGCAGAAATGCCGTTTAGTGTGTGATCAAGTACGTGGATTACCGATTGATCGTGCTTTAGATATTTTAAAATTTAGTCGCAAAAAAACGGCTGCGATAGTAAAAAAAGTTTTAGATTCAGCTATTGCTAATGCTGAACATAATTATGCTGCTGATATTGATGAATTAAAGGTGGCCAAGATCTATGCTGATTCTGGCCCAGCTTATAAACGTATGCAAGCTCGAGCAAAAGGACGCGGAACTCGGATATTAAAACCAACTTGTCATATTACTATTATTTTGTCGGATGGGAGTAAATTGTAATGGGACAAAAAGTAAATCCGGTAGGTATACGTCTTGGCATTGTAAAAGATTGGGCATCGAGATGGTATGCTTCTTCTAAAGAATTTTCTGATACGTTGTATGCAGATTTGCAAGTCAGAAAATATTTAAGCAAAAAATTGGCGCAAGCAGGTATTAGTCGTATTCAAATTGATAGGCCAGCGCGCAATGCTAAAGTGACCATATACACAGCACGTCCAGGCGTTATTATTGGTAAGAGTGGTAAAGAAGTTGAGACATTGCGTAATGAAATTAATAGCATTGTTGGTGTACCAGTACATGTCAGTATTGAAGAAGTACGAAAACCAGAAATTGATGCGAAATTAGTTGCAGAATCTGTCGCGCAACAGCTTGAAAGACGCATTATGTTTAGACGCGCAATGAAGCGAGCTGTCACAACAGCCTTACGTGCTGGTGCGTTAGGAATCAAAATTAGTGTCAGTGGTCGTTTAGGTGGATCTGAAATTGCTCGTACGGAATGGTATCGAGAAGGTCGTGTTCCCTTACAAACCTTCCGCGCTGACATTGATTATGCTCTTGCTGAAGCGTATACGACTTATGGTGTCATTGGTGTGAAAGTGTGGATTTTTAAGGGTGAAATATTGGGTGATAAAACATCTCCCTCTGAAACCACTGAAAAAACAGGCAAGCAGGAGAAATAATCTATGTTGCAGCCCAAACGTACTAAATATCGCAAACAGTTTAAAGGCCGCAACAGAGGAATTGCTACTCGCGGAACCAAAGTAAGTTTTGGTGAATATGCTTTAAAAACGTTAGATCACGGCCGTATCACTGCGCGTCAACTCGAAGCGGCAAGACGTGCCATGTCGCATCATATTAAGCGTGGTGGAAAAGTTTGGATTCGAGTATTTCCAGATAAACCGATTACTAAAAAACCATTGGAAGTAAGACAGGGTTCAGGTAAGGGAAATGTTGAATATTGGGTTGCGTTAGTTCAGCCGGGTAAAATTATATTTGAAATTGAAGGGGTCACTGAAGATTTGGCTAAAGAAGCATTAGGCTTAGCAGCAGCCAAATTACCAGTGCGATCAATATTTGTAACGCGGACGATAATGTAATGAACGCAGTTGACTTAAGAAATAAAAGTGTTGATGAGTTAAAAACAGAATTGCTCGCGTTATTAAAAGAGCAATTTAATTTAAAAATGCAAAAAGGTATGGGCCAACCTCCTAAGTCTCATTCATTTAGAAGAGTAAGACTTGATATTGCTCGTATTAAGACCGTGTTAAAAGAGAAAGGTTTACATGTATGACAGAGCACACTGAGCAAAAAAGTAATTCATCACGAACACTGAGAGGTAAGGTGGTCAGTGATAAAATGAATAAAACGATAGTTGTTCAAGTTGAACGTAAGGTACAACATCCATTGTATGGGAAATATGTGCGGCGTTTTTCAAAGATGTATGCTCATGATGAAAACAATACCTGTCGTATGGGCGATATGGTGTTAATTAAAGAAAGCCGCCCATTGTCAAAAACGAAACGGTGGATGCTGGTTGAAATTTTGAAGAGAGAAGAATAAAGGTCGGGGTATAGCATGATTCAAATGCGAACCATGCTCGATGTGGCTGATAATAGCGGCGCTCGTCGAGTGATGTGTATAAAAGTGTTAGGTGGCACGCGTCGTCGATATGCGAGCATTGGTGATGTTATTAAAGTTTCTGTAAAAGAAGCTATTCCGCGTGGCAAAGTGAAAAAAGGTGAAGTATTAAATGCAGTTATCGTGCGTACTAAAAAAGGTGTTAGGCGATCGGATGGCTCAGCTATTCGATTTGATGATAATGCGGTTGTGTTGCTGAATGCTCAATTACAACCAATTGGAACGCGTGTATTTGGACCCATTACGCGAGAATTACGTGGCGAAAACTTTATGAAAATTATATCGCTTGCTCCAGAGGTGCTTTAACATGAACAAGATTAAAAAAGGTGATGAGATTATTGTGATCACCGGTAAAGATAAAGGAAAACGCGGTGTAGTATTATCTGTTGTTCGGAAAAAAGAAAAATTGCTTGTTGATGGGATTAATCTTGTCAAAAAGCATGTCAAGCCGAATCCTAATGCGGGTGTGCAAGGTGGTATTGTGTCAAAACCAATGCCTATTCATCGCTCGAATGTGATGGTATATGATCCCACCGCAAAAAAAGGGAGTAAAATAGGCCGCCGTGTTTTAGAAGATGGTAAGCGTGTACGTTATTTTAAAAGCAGTGATCAGCTTGTAGATATAAAGGGGTAGAGGTTATGCCAAGGCTGCTAGAAATATATCGAAAAGAAATTGTATCGAAACTGAAGAAAAAATTTGGTTATACGTCGGTCATGCAAGTGCCACGTATTGAAAAAATTACTATTAATATGGGTGTAGGTGAAGCTGCACTCGATAAGAAAATTCTGACTAACGCGATGGGTGATTTGGAAAAAATTGCTGGGCAAAAACCTATTTCTACATTAGCGCGCAAGTCGATCGCTGGTTTTAAAATACGTGAAGGTTGGCCGATTGGCTGTAAGGTTACCTTGCGTCGTGCAAAAATGTATGAATTTTTAGATCGACTTATTTCTATTGTATTGCCGCGCGTGCGCGATTTTCGTGGTATGAGCGCAAGATCATTTGATGGACGAGGAAATTATAGCTTAGGGATAAAAGAACAAATTGTTTTTCCGGAAATCGATTATGACAAAGTTGATGCGTTAAGGGGAATGGATATTACTATTACTACATCGTCAAGAACCAATAAAGAGGCGTTTGCTTTATTGCAAGCGTTTAATTTTCCTTTCAAAGAGAAAGAAGTGAGTTAGCATTATGGCAAAAAAATCGGTCAGAAATCGAAATGAAAAGAGAAGAAAAATTGGCAACCGCTTAAGAGCTAAACGCGATCAATTAAGAGAAAATATCAGCAATATTCACTTAAGTGATAAAGAGCGAGCAGTAGCGGCGCATCAATTACAAAAATTGCCACGTGATTCAAGTCCATCACGACGGCGTAATCGTTGTAAATTATGTGGTAGACCGCGCGCTTATAATAGATTAACTGGTTTATGCAGATTGCATATGCGAATAGCTACCGTAAGCGGTATGGTGCCGGGTATGCATAAAGCAAGTTGGTAAGGAATAGTAGTAAATTTTGAGATAGAGGTACTAAAAATGTCAATGCAAGATCCAATTGCGGATATGTTAACAAGCATACGAAATGCTCAGAAGATGGGCCATCGAGAAGTGGTTGTGCCTTATTCGCGATTCAAAACAGAAATTCTTACTATTCTGAAAAAAGAAGGATTTGTAGAAGATTTTCAAATAATAGCAACTGACAATAAAAAAAATATCACAGTTGTTTTGAGATATTATCAAGGTAGCCCGGTAATTGAAAAAATTGAGCGTATTAGTCGACCAGCGTTACGAGTATATCGGAATTGCGATCAATTACCTGTTGTTCGTGGGGGGCTTGGTATTGCAATTGTTTCTACTCCTTTAGGCGTTATGACTGATAAAACTGCTCGAACTGAACGAGTGGGCGGTGAAGTATTGTGTACAGTGGAGTAGAGCGAATATGACAACGTCACGAATTGGTAGAAAACCTGTAGTGATCCCATCCGGGGTTGATATTAAAATTCAGGATCAAACTTTGTCAGCCAAAGGTCCAAAAGGACAACTATCAATAGCATTGCATCCTTTTGTGCAAGTAACAATGAAAGATGGTCATATCAATTTACAGCACGCACAATGTGGTAAAATAACGGGTTTGGAAACGAAGCTGTATCGCTCCATTGTGGGTACGGCACGTGCAACTATTCAAAATGTTATTCATGGTATTACTCATGGATTTGAACGTCGATTAGCGTTGGTTGGTGTGGGGTATCGTGCTCAGGCAAAAGGAAAAATATTGTCGCTTAGCTTGGGTTTTTCTCATCCTACTGACTTTGTTGTGCCTGAAGGCGTGGTGGTAGAGACACCAACTCAAACAGATATTCTTATTAAAGGAATTGATAAGCGCTTGGTTGGGCAAGTGGCAGCAAAAATAAGAAGTATACGTAAGCCTGAACCTTACAAAGGTAAAGGGGTGCGTTACACAAATGAAATCATTGAATTGAAAGAAACAAAGAAGAAATAGTATCTCCTAAACGGGAGAGGGTAAGGGTATGAACAAACGATTATCACGATTACGACGGGCTAAACGAACACGCATGAAAATTCGCGAGTTAGAAGCAAAACGCTTGTGTGTACACAAGACGCCGCAACATATGTATGCACAAATTACGACATCAGATGGTACGCAAACATTAGTAGCGGCATCTACTTTAGATAAAGGATTAAGAAAGAAACTAAAATCAACTGGTAATGTTGAAGCAGCAAAAGCGGTTGGTAAATTGCTTGCAGAACGTGCGTTGAAAGCGGGTGTAGAGACAGTAGCATTTGATCGATCGGGATTTTCTTATCACGGTCGCATTAAAGCCTTAGCTGATGCGGTGCGAGAAGCAGGATTGAATTGTTAAAAGGTGAATAAACCATGATGGCAAGTGCTGAGCAAAGTAGTAAAGGTGATTACGGTTATAACGAGAAATTGGTTGCAGTTGCACGTAATGCCAAAGTAGTCAAGGGCGGAAAAATTTTTAGCTTTTCTGCTGTCACCGTGGTCGGTGATGGTAATGGTCGTATTGGTGTAGGTAGAGGAAAGGCACGTGAAGTGCCTGTTGCCATTCAAAAATCGCTGGATAATGCCAGAAAGAATATGCAACGTGTGGTCTTGAAAGGCGGTACCTTGCATCACGAAGTGCTTGGCAAACATGGTGCAACACGAGTGTTTATGAAACCAGCTTCTGAAGGAACGGGTATTATTGCAGGTGGCGCGATGCGCGCAGTCTTTGAAGTGTTGGGTGTTAAAAACGTTTTAGCAAGAATTGGTGGATCGACCAATCCAATTAATGTGGTCAGAGCAACTATTAATGCTTTATTGAGTATTTCTCCGCCTGAACACATGGCTGCAAAACGTGGTAAATCGTTAAATGAATTGCTAGATGAGGAAAAGTAAAAATGTATCTTAATACGTTGCATCCAGCACCAGGGTCCAAGAAAAAATCTAAGCGCTTGGGGCGAGGCATTGGTTCTGGTAAAGGTAAAACCTGTGGTCGTGGACATAAAGGTCAAAGAGCGCGAGCAGGTGGTTATCATAAAGTAGGATTTGAAGGTGGGCAAATGCCATTACAACGTCGTATACCCAAGTCTGGTTTTCGTTCCAGACAAGCCTTATTCCGACAAGAAATTTACTTGTCCGATTTAAATCATGTTCAATCGGAAATCATTGATTTAGCTGCTTTAAGAGAAGCAGGTGTCATTCGAGCAAATACGAAAGATGTAAAAATTATTGCATCGGGTGAATTAAAGCGTTCGATTATTGTTCGTGGCATCCCTGTATCTGCTGGTGCTCGTTATGCAATTGAGATGGCGAAAGGAAAGGTAGAGGCGTAAATGGTTGCAAATCGGTTGGGCATTAATTTTAATTCAAGCGGATTTGCAGATCTAAAATATCGATTATTTTTTGTATTATTTGCCATTATTATTTTTAGAATTGGTTCTTATATTCCTGTTCCTGGTTTAAATCCACAACGTTTACAAGAACTTTTTAATGCCCAACAAAACAATATTATTGGGTTATTTAATATGTTTTCTGGTGGAGCCTTAATGCGTTTTAGTATTTTTGCATTAGGTATCATGCCTTATATTTCTGCTTCTATTATCGTTCAGCTACTCACCGTGCTTTCTCCGCAATTAGCTGAGTTACGTAAAGAAGGTGAATCAGGGCAACGTAAAATCAACAAATACACTCGTTATGGCACACTTGTGCTAGCAGCTTTCCAAGCAATTGGTGTATCAAAAATGTTGGTTGCTAATCATGTTGCGACTATACCAGATTTTACATTTTATTTTACCACTACACTTACTCTCACAACAGGAACGATGTTTCTGATGTGGTTGGGAGAACAAGTCACCGAACGTGGTATAGGCAATGGCATTTCTATGATTATTTTTGCTGGCATTGTTGCTGGTTTACCTGCTGCATTAGGTAGAACATTGGAGCAAGTACGTGAAGGGCAATTACAAATTATTATTTTATTATTGATATTAGCAGCGGTGATTGGTGTGGTGGCTTTTGTCGTTTTCATGGAGCGTGCACAACGTCGTATCACGATCAATTATGCTAAGCGCATGCAGGGAGGCAAGATTTATTCTGCTCAGACGACTCACTTACCACTTAAAATTAATATGGCAGGTGTCATCCCTCCTATTTTTGCATCCAGCTTAATTCTTTTTCCTGCAACCATTGCTCAATGGTTTGGTAATGCTAAGGGGATGGAATGGCTAGGTGTGCTGAGTGTTGCTCTTCAACAAGGGCAGCCTTTACACATGTTGTTATTCAGCACGGGGATTATCTTTTTCTGTTTTTTTTATACGGCATTAGTATTTAATCCTAAAGAAACTGCTGATAATTTAAAAAAATCAGGTGCATTTATTCCGGGTATTCGACCAGGCGATCAAACGGCGCGTTATGTCGATAGTGTGATGACACGATTAACCTTGGTAGGTGCAATTTATGTTACACTTGTTTGTTTACTTCCTGAGTTTTTGATTTTAGCATGGCATGTTCCTTTTTATTTCGGTGGTACATCCTTGTTGATTATTGTAGTTGTGGTGATGGATTTTATGGCACAAGTGCAAGCCCATATTATGTCATTTCAGTATGAGTCATTACTTAAGAAAGCAAATTTGCGTGGAGCGAGCTTGCGACCACGATAGATAGCTTTGGAGTTGGTTATGAAGGTGAATGCATCAGTAAAGAAAATATGTCGTAATTGTAAGATTGTAAAGAGAAAAAATGTGGTTAAAGTAATTTGTAAGGAAAAGCGACATAAACAAAGACAAGGTTGATTTTTTTTCGTTTGGCTATTAAACTCATCCCTTTTTGTATTGAAAAGGTTGAATGTTAGGAGTGATTAAATGGTTGCTCGTATTGCAGGCGTCATTATACCGATACAAAAGCATATTTTAGTAGGCCTTACTGCTATTTATGGTATTGGCAGAAAACGTGCTCGAAAGATATGTCAGTCAGTAAGAGTTGATTCTGGTAAAAAGGTTAAAGATCTTACAGAAGCTGAATTAGAAAATTTGCGTAGTGAAATAAATAAGATAAGAGTGGAAGGGGATTTGCGTCGTGAAGTAGCAATGAATATTAAACGCTTAGTTGAGTTGGGAACCTATCGTGGTTTGCGACATAAGCGTGGATTACCTGTTCGAGGGCAACGTACCAGAACCAATGCAAGGACTCGTAAGGGAAAAAGAAAGAGCATCATTAAAATGGCGGTTGCTGCTAGTCCAACTACTAAAGAAGCGAGTAAATAGAGATGGCAAAGACGACACCAGATACAAAACCAAAGAAACATCCTATCGCAGCAGGGGCAGATATACCAGCTGGTGCGGATGACGAATCAGGCGCGGCTGCAGGTGGCACAACAGGCGGAACAACAGGTAAAGCCAACGCTGCTGCAAAGGGTACTACTGCTGGTACAACCAAAGCAAAGGTGCGTAAAAAAGCCAAGCGGCAGATTAGCGATGGTATTGCTCATATCTATTCATCGTTTAATAACACGATTGTGACGATTACAGATGTACAAGGTAACACAGTTGCTTGGACGAGTGCTGCTAATTGTGGTTACAGCGGTTCAAGGAAATCCACTCCTTATGCGGCAGGAGAGGCTGCGCAAAAGGCAGGACAAATGGTTGTCGAAGCTTATGGTATGAAAAATGTTCAAGTGCGGGTAAAGGGTCCTGGACCAGGGAGAGAGTCTGCAATAAGAGCACTGCATACGATTGGACTCAAGATTCTTTCTATAACAGATGTAACAGGCATTCCTTTTAATGGTTGTCGTGCGCCCAAAAAACGACGTGTGTGAGGAGACAAATTAATGGCACGGTATTTAGGTCCAAGATGTAAGTTGTCACGCAGAGAGCGAGCTGATCTTTCTCTCACAAGTGGCATACGATCGCTTGATACGAAATGTAAATTAGATGTAGCTCCTGGTCAGCATGGCGCTCGTCGAGGACGTGAAACGGAGCATGGTATTCAACTACGAGAAAAGCAGAAAGTTCGTCGTATTTATGGTATTTTAGAACGTCAGTTTAAGACCTACTTTAAGAAAGCAAGTCGTCTTAAAGGATCAACTGGTGAAAATTTAATGAAATTGCTTGAACGCAGATTAGATAATGTTGTTTATAGAATGGGGTTTGGAGGAACGCGAGCAGAATCTAGGCAGCTTGTAACCCATTGTGCCATTTTAGTGAATGGAAAAACTGTCAATATTCCATCTTATTTGTTATCACCTGGGGATGTTGTGAGTATACGCGAAGGAGCAAGAACTCAAATGCGTATTCAATCTGCACTTGCTTTATCTCAGGCAAGACCAAGTTGTGATTGGATAGAAGTTGATGCAGGCAATTTTACAGGGACATTTAAAAATACTCCTGATCGAGATCGTTTACCACCGGATATTAATGAACAATTGATTGTTGAACTTTATTCGAAATAATTGTGTGTGCTGTCAAATGAAAGACCAGTCACCATGAGGGCGTGAAATGTTTACAATTGAAGTTACCTTAAAAGAGGTTGTTACATGCAGAATAATCCATTTGATTTTTTAACACCGCGTGAAATTGCTGTTGAAACGATTACTCCCTTTCATGCAAAAATCACACTCGAGCCATTAGAGCGTGGTTTTGGTCATACTTTGGGAAATACTTTACGCAGGATATTATTATCATCCATGCCCGGAGCTGCCATTGTTGAAGTAAAAATCGATGGTGTGCTACATGAATATAGTGCCATTCCTGGTGTTCAAGAAGATGTGGTTGAAATTCTCTTGAACCTCAAAGGTGTTGCTATACGTTTACATGGGCGTCCAGAGGTTACTTTAAAATTAAATAAAACCGCTCCAGGGCCAGTATTAGCTGGCAACATTGAAGCTGAACATGATGTTGAAATCATTAATCCGAATCATGTTATTGCTCATCTTAACGAGAGCGGCTCATTGAATATGACATTAAAAGTCATGGTGGGTCGAGGGTATCAGCCGGCTGCTGTGCGAATACGCAAATCAGAAACGAAAACAGTGATTGGTGCATTGCATTTAGATGCAAGTTTCAGCCCTATTCGTCGTGTGGCTTATACAGTTGAAAATGCGCGTGTGGAGCAGCGCACTGATTTGGATAAATTGGTCATTGATCTTGAAACAAATGGTACCTTAGAACCTGAGGAAGCTATTCGTCGTTCTGCGACCATTTTACAGCAGCAGCTCGCTGCATTTGTTGATCTGCAATCAGCACCAGTTGTTCCAGAAAAATCTGCTCGTGAAGATGCTGTGAATCCGATTTATCAGCGTCCTGTAGATGATTTAGAGTTAACCGTTCGATCGGCAAATTGTTTAAAAGCAGAAAATATTTTCTTTATTGGAGATTTGGTACAACGAACGGAAGCGGATTTGTTAAAGACGCCTAATTTGGGTAAAAAATCATTAACAGAAATTAAAAACGTACTTGCTATTCACGGTCTTGCGCTTGGTATTAAGGTAGATGGGTGGCGAACACCCGCTTCAAGTGATAGTGAGGGAAAGAAATAAATAGTTATTCACCCTTTAAAAAAGAGGGTTGAGCTGAGGGTTATATGCGTCACAAAAACATAGGTCGAAGCTTAAGTCGTACGAGTAGTCATCGCAAAGCCATGTTCAAAAACATGATGGTGTCTTTGTTACGGCATGAGTTTATTAAAACAACTGTACCAAAAGCAAAAGAATTGAGAAGATTTGTTGAACCTATTATTACTTTGGCTAAAGAAGATAACTTACATCGACGTCGATTAGCTTTTACCCGTTTACGTGATCGAGATATTGTTTTAAAACTTTTTAAAGAAATTGGACCTTTCTACAAAGAACGTCCAGGTGGATATGTGCGTATTTTAAAATGCAACTATCGCAAAGGTGATAACGCACCGATGGCAATTGTTGAATTAGTTGCGCGTCGAGACGAAAGCACAGCGTCTTAAGAGGCTGTTCAACGTTTTTTAAGTTGTCAGATCAAATTAAACTCCCACAATTTTTAGTAACAAAATGTACTAACTGAAGTTTCACCGTTTTGAGTAATTGAAGAAGCTTCCTCGCCGTACCACACCAATGAATCGTTTGTCGGCAAATGACTCTGCTTTATCGCAATTTTTGGAATTTTATTGACATCTCTTAAGCCTCTCTTAAGCCAAGACCGGTATAATTTTTGGACATAATTAGCTCTAAACTAAACACAATACGAAGAGAATAGCATGCCAACCATTAATCCTGACAAGGGATTTGTCCAATTACCAGCAAAGCAGTATAAGGTTGATACCAACCTACCCATGCCAACAGATTGGCTCACACAGCTTGGCAGTCTCATTGCCGATGACATACTTCATTTAGATGATACCCAAAAATGTTATCCAAATGACGAGGATCCGGTTAAAAGGGAATTCACTCAAAAAACCGAATTCTTTTATCACCTCAATCGCCATGCAGGTCCTGCTTCGACTTATTCTTTGAAAGCACGCTTGCATGAATCATTGCAAACGCTCTATAGCGTGCTCGCTGATCCCAAGACACCACCCGATCAAAAACATTCCTTGGCTGTAAAAATCGTTGAAGGTGCACCAAATTGTACGGGTGGATTTCATGATCGTTGCAATGAATGTATTCAGAGCTTAACCCAACCCGAAAATCTGGATGAGATGCTAGGCATTATCCGCCAGAGTATTGTGAGTACGGCAGCAAACCAAACAACTGATGAAATCCACGCCTATAACCGTTTCTTTGTGGTGGCGCGCAACCTGGGGTATGGCGTACGTCCATTAAATCTGGAAGATATTCATCAGGGAGCTATCAGTGATGAAACGATAAGAAAAAAAATAGAAGAAGCATCTGCATCACAGTATACGATCTTTAAGACGATAAACTCGCTCGTTGAACAATTGCCTAGTTTAGTCAAATCACGTAGTTATGATGGCGCACGAGATGCTGGCTATGTCTATGAGGATTATTGTAAATTTAATAGTGACTATTTAAAACCATTTATCGGCGACATCTTAGATAATCAATTATTTAAATATAAAGAAGATGATGACAGCATGGAGCCGATTGTCGTTGATATCAACTGGTATGAGATAAAAAAAGCACTCATCAATAAACTGAGAAACGAAAAGTATTTTATCTTTTCACCAGCAGAAGAAGCGTTACTGACTGCGATGTGTGATGATGGCGCGCCATTATCTGTTATCACACCTGAAAGTTTGGCATTGGTGCCAACCCTTGATGAGCTTTTACGTTGTTTAACATGTTTTAGTGAATGGTCCGCAGAAAAGAAAGCAGCATTGGTGCTTGCTTATCTCCATGGTAAACCAGAAGCAGAGCAAAAAGCAGTATTTGATAGGTTAGAAAAAATACCTGACTTAGGTAAAGACCTACAATCTGTACCAACCTTCCAGCCCCTGTACTCAGCCTATTTACAATCTGAGCTACTCATCGCGGCAAAAGCAGATCAATTCGATCGAGTAAAAATGCTAGTCGCAAGAGGCGCGGATACGAATGCGGTACTTGGCCTATTGATGATCGATCACAAAGCCGAAATCATGAGTGATCCTACTATTCGTGCTGCGATTACCTCTGCTGGTTTAAGTGCTATCCTCCTTGAAGGTGCGCATCAGGGCAAAACGGTTGCGGAAGTATGGGTCAATTCAAAACGCGGGCGGTATTGGCTGTTGGAAGACAAGCGATTGCAAGCATTATTTCCAGACAATATTTCTGGTCAGTCAAAGGCAACGTGGCTTACTCAAGCGCTTGCTGAGAAACCAACACAAAACTTAAGATTATTTCTACCTGAAAATCCGCATCTTAAACAATTCTTGCAAGATGTGGTGAATGGAAAAAAGGAAGAAGCAGAGAAGATGCTAAAAGATAACCCTGAGATGCAGCAAATGTTATTAACCAGCAACGCTAAAGTTAAAGATTATGCTGGCAGGAAAATCAAAGGCACGGTGCTTGCCATTGCATTAGGCGCAAAGGATGTGAGCATTGGCGAACATGAAGAAATGGCGGAAATGCTCGAACGTTACTTGAAAGGACTGCCGGATGGTGAAGCTGAAATAGCAAAACAAA
>Ga0155613_1116_pt1 | contig 14986 bp, 13 predicted proteins | sample RifCSPhighO2_12_FD_107270 | JGI IMG/M metagenome (GOLD analysis project Ga0155613, IMG submission 107270) | Gammaproteobacteria bacterium RIFCSPHIGHO2_12_FULL_37_34
GATTTTCCCCCTTCAAGTTTAAGTTTCTGTCCGTAGGCGCTAAGATTCTCAATGCGGTTTAACAGCTGAGATTTTACAGCCTCATCCCAAGCAAACAATTTCTCTGCTGGTAGATCTGTATTTTGTAAACTATCGCTAAATGCTTGGAATAATGATTCTTTATTCATTTCTAAAAGTAAATTAATGATGCTTAGAAAATAGGCATTATTATCAAAAAAAAGAGCTTCAATATTAGGTCTCGTATAATGAACTTCATGTTTTATATTATTTGTTTTTTTATTGTTATAATGGATATGTTGCGACAAAGAAAAAATTTTTTCTGGATAAATAAAATTTGTTTGGAGTAAATTTTTTAAACCTCCAATATCTTCCTTTTGAATGAGCGTTTTTAATTCAAGGTGAATGGCTTCTAGGCGAGATGATTGAATGCCCAAATAGTAACCTTGCTTGACATAGTTATCGTCATCATTCAGTTCGCCTGTTTTTTGTTCAAGCTCAACTGATTTACCACAAGCATTATAATACCATACAAATATACGGCCACCATTTGGATCATTCGTGAAACGAGCGACAGGTAGGTTTGTTTCTTGTTTTGGCATGATTTTATTCCTTTGTTATTAGGTTGTATCAGTGTTGTGGGTATAGTAACAAAATTTTTTACAACTGCTACTTATTTTTAGCACCAATTTTATTTTCTTTTCCTAGAAGAAGATTAGCAATATTACGATGATGTCGATAAATCAACAGGATGCTCATAAAAGAAACTGCGATTGTATACATTATTTCACCAGAAAAAAACCAGATATAGAGAGGTGCAAGTACTGATGCAACAAGAGATGATAGTGAGGCATAACGAAAAATAATTGCAACGATGAACCATGTTCCCATCCAAGCTAATCCAGCTAGTGAAGAGAGTGCGAGCAGGCAACCTAAAGCAGTTGCGACACCTTTTCCACCTTGAAAACGAAAAAAAATGGGGAACAAATGGCCCATGAATGCAGCGCAAGCAACGAATGCTATGCTTATTGCAGATAATTCATACCAGGTTGCCAAGAGTACAGGAATGGTACCTTTCATGACATCTCCAAATAAAGTAATAAGCGCAGCTTTTTTACCACCGATACGTAGTACATTAGTAGCGCCAGGATTGTTTGAGCCTTGTGTGCGCGGATCCGGCAATCTCAATAGTTTACAGACAATAATTGCACTCGATAATGAGCCAACTAAGTAAGCGATAATAAGAGCAATAGCAGTCTCGATATATTCCATACTCATTCCTCATACCTAAAATTGAACACGATGGGTATAGATGATAAAATAACGTGAATATTTGGAATTACTTTACTATGTCAACAAATGGAAATCATCTTATTTGGATAGATTTAGAAATGACCGGACTCCAACCGGAAAAAGATCGCATTATTGAAATTGCAACTATTGTAACAGATTCTCATTTAAACGAATTAGCAGAAGGCCCCTCGTTTGTTATTCATCAACCCAATCATTTATTGACACAAATGGATGATTGGAATGTGGAGCATCATACGAATTCAGGTTTGCTAGAGCGTGTTAAAGCAAGTGAATGTAATGAACAGCACGCCGAAGCTGAAACATTAAAGTTTTTACGTGAATATGTACTTGAAGGTAAATCGCCTATGTGTGGCAATAGCATTTGGCAAGACAGGCGTTTTTTATATCGCTATATGCCCTTATTAGAAAAATATTTTCACTATCGCATGATTGATGTGAGTACACTTAAGGAATTAGCTTTGCGTTGGGCTCCGGATGTGTATCAAGGTGTTCAAAAAGAATCTCGTCATCGTGCACTCGATGATATTCGCGATTCGATTGAAGAGTTGAGATATTATCGACGCGAATTGCTTCATCTTTGACTGATGCTTGAGAGTATGAGCTTGTTGCCAGCGACCATAGTCAGTTGCTGCATATTTGTGTTTTATAGCTTGCTATACCCAAATTTATTATAAGAGAGGCTAATCGTGGATTTCAAATTAATCGGTTGCATTTTGCTTATTGTGGGAACAACGATTGGGGCAGGTATGCTTGCTTTGCCTATTGCCACAGCACAACTTGGTTTTGTGGGATCCGTATTGTTGCTATTTGGCATTTGGATGGTTATGACAGCAGGCGCGTTACTGATTTTAGAGGTTAATCTTTGGTTGCCACAAAATAGTCATCTTATTTCAATGGCAAAAGCAACTATTGGTCCAATAGGTCAAATTTTGGCATGGTTATCTTATTTACTTTTATTGTACTCTTTACTTTGCGCTTATATTGCAGGCGGCAGTGATTTATTTCATAACTTATTAGTTATCGCTGGTATAAATATAAAAACAGGAATAGCGGCAGTTGTTTTTACATGTATGTTTGGTTTGATTGTTTATTTAGGTATTCGCGTAGTGGATTATGTTAATCGCGGTTTGATGGTTGTTAAATTAGGCGCTTATTTATTATTAATTTTTTTGTTGTTGCCATTAGTAAATTCCGCCAAGTTAATGGCGGGACATATAACCAACATCACATCGGTTACTGCTGTGACGGTCACGATCACAGCATTTGGTTATGCTGCTATTGTACCTAGTTTGCGTATTTATTTTGCTGGTGATGTTAAAAAACTTAAAATTGCTATTTTTGTAGGTAGTTTTATTCCGCTTATTTGTTATATTTTTTGGGACATGGTGATGATGGGTGTCATCCCGTTAACAGGTAGTAACAGTTGGATGAGTATTTTACAATCAACCAATTCAACTAGCGAATTGGTGAATGTATTACGTGCAATAGTATCCTATGACTCCATTAATTTTTTTGTAAAAATATTTACTTCTATTTGTGTATTAACTTCTTTTCTTGGTGTGGCATTGTGTTTAGCTGACTTTTTATCGGATGGGTTACAACTCGAAAAAGTGGGTATGAATAGTATTTTTATTCACTTGATCGTTCTTCTTCCTCCATTAGTCATCACCTTGTTTTTTCCAGGTATTTTTATTCAGGCTCTGCAATATGCTGGGGTTTATTCTATTGTCTTATTAATTCTGTTACCCGCATGGATGGCGTGGAATGGTCGTTATCGTCGGCATTTAGCAAAAGAAGGATATAAATTGTGGGGTGGTCGGTCGCTTCTTATTATATTAATTTTATTTTCTCTTGTTATGTTGGCGCGTAGCATCATGGATATATTTTAGCTAGAAAAAGCGGAGGATTACCGTGTTAAAATAAATTTTGTCGTGTACTGAGCCTTTTATTATTAAATAGCATGGAAAAGGTAAACCGTTTCCTTTGGATACAAAAGCGTGTTTTTCAGCAAGATAGGATGTGAATAATCTTTTTGTTAGTGAATAATCTTTTTTGACAAATCCATTTAGCTTTTATACTATGATTAATTCTATCTAAAATGTTGTAAACATAAAATATTGAAACGAGGCAATGAAAATAGTGGTTTAAGCCGCTCAATTTTTTTCAATCTTTTGTGGAAGCACGTCAGTTTTATTATATATTTCAATAAGTTGGTATCTAAATTAGTGTTTAAGCCAAGAGCAAGCTATGGATTTTTTTATTGATAACCACAAAAAATCCGAAAAGGATGCGTTTTTTGTGGTTATGTATAACTCGAGTTTAAGATTGTTTTAAGAATCGCACGGTATGATTAAATTTTGACCTAAATTGATAGGAGCTGTATGAATGAATTCTAAGCTATTGGGTGGAATCTTATTAGTAATTGGCACCACTATCGGGGCTGGCATGTTAGCTTTACCAACATCTACAGCACAACTCGGTTTTTGGGGTTCAACTATTCTACTCACGAGTGCTTGGATGGTCATGACTATTTGCTCTTTTTTATTTCTTGAAGTTAATTTATCGCTCCCTACAAACACCAATATTATTTCTATGGCAGGTGCCACCTTAGGGCGAATTGGCCAAGCTGTTGCATGGGTGGTTTATCTCTTGCTGCTTTATTCTATCATTTGCGCTTACATTTCAGGGGGAGGCGATTTATTTCAATATTTACTTTCCATACGCGGCATTCATGCTTCCTCAGCGGTTGCTTCTATTTTGTTTACTTTCATGTTTGGTTTAGTTGTATATTTTGGTATGCGGTCAGTGGATTATGTCAATCGTGGATTAATGGTTGGAAAATTAGGAGCATTATTTTTATTAGTTCTTTTAATATTTCCTTTTGTTTCGCCCGATAAGCTGATGGGCGGGCAATTAAAATATATTACTTCATCTTCTAGTATTACGGTTGCTGCTGTTGCTTTTGGTAGTTTACTGATTATTCCGAGCTTGCGTACTTATTTTGGCGAGGATGTAAAATCTTTACGTAAAGCCATTCTGATTGGAACATTTATTCCTCTCATTTGTTATATCGCTTGGAATATGGTGATTATGGGCGTGATTCCATTAAATGGTAATCCCGGATTAGTGCAAATGCTAACATTTGCTAATACCAATAGTGCTTTAGTTTCGACTTTGTCTTCTATTTTAAATAGCAAAACAATTTCATCTCTCGCACAATTTTTTACTTCTATTTGTATGGCCACTTCTTTTTTAAGTGTATCGCTTAGCTTATCGGATTTTTTGGCGGATGGATTACGCATCACCAAACAAGGATTGGGTAGTGTAGTTGTTTATGGAGGGACATTTCTACCGCCTGTTTTGATCGTTCTTTTTTATCCGAATGTTTTTATTCGCGGTTTGAATTATGCAGGCATCAGCTGTTTTATTTTAATGGTATTGATGCCACCGCTGATGGTTTGGAGTGGGCGTTATTATCGTGGCACCTTATCACAAGAAGGTTATGAGATTCCTGGTGGGAAATTTTTGCTGGCAGCATTAGTTTTATTTGCTACACTGATGATAGTCTTTGGGCTTCAAGGCATGATTTAGTTAATAGTCAGCAAGAATGAGTGCAATAGTTGCTCTATGCATAATATCGCCAATATATGGATGTGGGTTGGGTTTTCCATTTTTTTAGTCGTTGCACTTTGCATTGATACTTTTGTTTTGGGGAAAAAACACATTGGACCCCATGAATCTGTTAAAGCTTCTTTGTGTTGGACGTTGGCATGGATTATTTGCGCACTTATTTTCAATGCTATACTTTGGCTTGATCTCTATTTTACGGCTACACTTTCTATTGCAAATCAAAAATCTTTAGAATTTTTTGCTGGTTATCTAATTGAGAAATCTTTATCGGTAGATAATCTTTTTGCTTTCTATATGGTGTTTCATCAATTTCATATCCCAACCATTTATCAACAACGTATTTTTGTTATAGGAGTATGGAGTGCGATTGTATTAAGGTTATTATTAATTTTATTTGGTGTGTGGCTCATTTCCCAATTTCATTGGATTTTATATCTCATGGGCATATTTTTGTTTTTCACGGGTATAAAAATGTTTTTTGTTGAAGAACGTGAAAAAGATTTGGCTGATACTTGGATCATAAAATTAATCAAGCGGTTTATTCGCGTTACTACTGATATTCAGGGCCAATCGTTTTTTATATTAAAAAATAAATTATGGTATGCTACACCTTTATTTTTGGGTTTGATTTTTATTGAATTAAGCGATCTTATTTTTGCTTTTGACAGTATCCCCGCCATTTTTGCTATCACGACGGATCCTTTTATCGTGTGGACTTCCAATATTTTTGCTATTTTAGGATTGCGCGCACTCTATTTTTTATTAGCAGGTATGGCATATCGTTTACATATGCTCAAACATGGCATTGCTTTAGTACTCATTTTTGTTGGAATCAAAATGCTAGTTGCGCCATGGCTATCTATTTCAGTTCCGTGGTCATTAAGCATTATTGGTAGCATTTTATTTATTTTTTCTATACTCAGCATAAAATATAACAAAAAAAAATTACAAGGACATATTTAAGATGACTTTACAGAATGATCCTATTTATAGTATTGAACGCATTCGCAAGTGTGAACATCTAGCATGTGAGCAATTTCATATTTCATCTCACGATTTAATGGAACGTGCAGGAAGGGCTGTGTACGACTTTTTATTACACCGCTTTCCTCGTGTTAAAAAAATTGCTGTATGTTGTGGGGGTGGCAATAATGGTGGGGATGGTTATGTGCTAGCTAGACTCTTACACGAACATGGATTAAACGTAACCGTTTGGCAAGTTGGTTCTCACAATCATTTACCGATAGAAGCAAAATATGCGTTAGACAAATGTAAAAAAATCGGCGTCTCTATTCATCTGTTTACTCCGGCGACAGATTTGCAACCATCCGATCTTATTGTTGATGCATTATGTGGTATAGGGATCACTCAGCCTTTGCGTGTTGATATGATTGCAATGATAGAAAAGATGCATGTCACAGCGCTTCCAATCGTTGCAATTGATATCCCATCAGGTATTTGTGCAGATACAGGGCAAGTATTAGGAAGAGCAGTACAAGCTATTGCAACTGTCACTTTTATTGGGTTAAAAATGGGATTATTAACTGGTGCCGGCGTTGCTTATGCAGGTGAAATTGTTTGTGATGATTTGCAATTACCACAAGACTTGTTTTCACAAGTGCAACCTATAGCAGAAAAAATTCAAATTAAATCGTATCAACATTATTTAAAACCGCGACCACGTGATTGGCATAAAGGGTTATCTGGACATGTATTAGTAGTTGGTGGGGATGTGGGCTTTTCAGGTGCAGCGCGCATGGCGGCGGAAGCCGCATTACGAGTGGGTTGTGGATTGGTAACAGTTGCTACCCGTTTAGAACTTGCAACGGTATTGAATGTAAGCTGCCCAGAGATCATGTGTCAAGGTATTGATGATCCTACTCAGCTTGAGCCACTGCTCATGCGTGCTGATGTAGTTATCTTAGGGCCTGGTTTGGGTCAATCCAATTGGGCAAAAAGCTTATGGGAATCAGTGTGTCGCTCTCAACTTCCACTTGTTGTTGATGCAGATGGTTTAAATATATTAGCTCCTCTTCATCAATCAAGAGAAAATTGGATTCTGACACCTCATCCTGGTGAAGCAGCACGATTATTAAATCAAGAAACACGAGACATTCAACAAAACCGCTTACTTGCTGTGCAAACCATTCAAAAACGTTTTGGCGGGGTGTGTGTATTAAAAGGCGCAGGCAGTTTGATTGCTACGCCTGATTTGCTACCAGCAGTATGTGATAAAGGTAATCCTGGTATGGCAACAGCAGGTATGGGAGATATTTTAAGCGGTGTGATAGGAGGGTTACTTGCTCAAAACATTCCTCTTGGTGATGCAGCAAAATTAGGTGTGTACTTGCATGCAATGGCGGGTGATTTAGCAGCTAAACAAGGGGAGCGCGGCATGTTAGCTACTCATTTGCTGCCGTATTTACGTAGATTAGTCAATGAAATTGATTAATGAGCAAGAGATGCTTGCTTTTGCTACTCAAATTGCGAGTGCTGCGCATGATTATTCTAAGATCATTATTTTTTTACAAGGTCCTCTGGGTGCGGGAAAAACAACGTTTGTGCGTGGTTTTTTACGAGGATTGGGTTTTGATGGTAAAGTAAAAAGTCCTACCTATACATTAGTTGAGCCTTATGAAATTGCTGAACGAAAAATATTCCATTTTGATTTTTATCGTTTAAATCATGTTAAAGAATTACTGGATATTGGTATAGAAGAATATTTTACTGTTCATGCCATTTGTTTAATCGAGTGGCCAGAAAAAGGATTACCATTGTTACCTCCGGCTGATTTAATTATTGAAATAGCAATGCACGATACAGGAAGAGACGTTAGCCTGAAAGCGCATTCTTTGCTGGGCGAAAAAATAGTGAAGGAATACTTAGGTTAATTTATCTTAAGCAGCTGCTCTGTGGTTTCTCCATTTTTATTTCTTTTTTTGGTTGGGTCCTGATCATCTATCATATTAGGATCGTAGTTTTTATTAAAAAAATTCTGATGGCTTTCTGAGAGCGCCCATTGTTTATTGTTCATTTTGAGCAACTGCTCTGTTGTTTCTCTATTTTTGTTTATTGGACCCTCATCTTCCACGATATTAGGATCAGCTTCTGCGATATGAGAAGGAAGGTTTTTATTTAAAACATCCTGGTTGTTTTCTGATAGAGTCTCCTCTTGTTTATTCCTATATTCTTCTATATATTGACGAGCGTTCTGATACGATTGAGCTACATCACGTTTTTTTGTGTCATGCAGATTTGATTGTAACTCTAATAAATCGGCTAACCATAAAATCGCACGCTCTCGTTGTTCACGTGTCAATAATAGCTGTTGTTCTTCTCCAAATAATACTTTTAGATTTCCTCGATTTGCTTCAATTAATTCATTACTCTTAAATAAAATAACACCAAGCAATATCATGGCATCTGAATTTTTATTAACCGCCATGTATGCAAATAATCGATGAAAGAGCTCTAAATCAAAGCTATTATTTAGTAAACTTCTAAAATGGGTTACATTTAAAATGGTGTTTTGAGAAGGCTTTAGTTTAAGCAACTCAAATAGTTCATTGATCGCATCCTCTAAACTGTGTTCATCAGATGCTATGCTTTCTCTTAATGATTCAGGGAGATCATATAATCCAGTTAAAACTTGATTCATTATTTTATTTATTTCTTTTTCTATTTTATTTTTAACTTTATTACCCTCTTCTTCAGTAGCTTTCTTATTTTTGGCATTCGTTTTCTTATATTCATATATTTTATTGACCAATGTTCTCACATGATTTAATGCTTCTTGAATACACTCTACTTGTTTTGTAGTAATCTCATATGTAATGGAGGTAAGTGCATTTCCTTGCAGATAATGATTTATACTGCAGATGGATGGTTGATTACTTAAGTATAAATGCATTGAATCTGCGTTAAGTAAGCGAGATGCTGGTTTGGAATATTGCTGACAAGTGTATAGAAAATAATCATCCAATGTGCTTATGGCATGACGCCATATTGCTTCATATAACATTAACAGCTCGCAATGAAACATATCCTCTTGTATTTGATTCTCTCTTTCTTTTTGTGTCTTACTCATTTGTCTATCCATTCCGGTATTCTCATGATGCATAGCAGTCATCAGTCTGATAGGCCATTTAGAAGCTATATGCTTGTTTCCGTACGCAGGATTTATATCTTCTGCTTTATTTAACAGCAAACGAAAAATAGTTGTATTACAATTTTCAGGATTTTCATTTTCCATGTAAGCGATTAAAGCATTTGCTAACCGAGAAGTATAAATGGTTTTTTCTGGGATGGGTAAACCTCGGGGCTCTATCTTGGCGCCGCGTGAGAGTAATTTTTTGACAAGGGATTCATTATTCGTTTGTACGGCGGCAGAAAGCGCTGTGCAAGCTATTTTTCCAGGATTATAATAAGTAGATGGATTTGAAATAGTTCCAATAAAGTTAACATCTGTTTCTTCTTTTGCAAGTAATTCTTCGATCTTTTTTGTATTCTTTTGAAAGATAGCATCAATGAGTTCTTGCGACATATGACATACACTCTAATAAAATTATTTTTCGCAGTCTACTTTAAAATCATTCGAAATATCAAGGAAAAAGATTATTGCATAAATATGCTGCTGAGCGTTAGAACGTCGCATCTTGAAGTGCAATGGGTATATACTATCTCCTCAATGAAGCGAAATCCCCATGACTGAGCGTATCCAAAAATTATCTCCTTTATTAGCTAATCAAATTGCAGCTGGTGAAGTCGTTGGTCGTCCAGCTTCGGTTGTCAAAGAATTGATCGAAAATAGTTTAGATGCAGGTGCTACTCAAATTGATATTGATATTGAACAAGGTGGCATACGTTTAATTCGAGTACGTGATAACGGTAAAGGGATTCATCAAGAAGATTTAACACTTGCATTGAGTCGACATGCAACCAGTAAAATTACTCATCTTGATGATCTTTCTCAAGTGATGACACTAGGGTTTCGTGGAGAAGCATTAGCTAGTATTAGTTCCGTGTCTCGAGTTACTTTAATTTCTGCGTTTGCCACACAATCTGCTTGGCAAATTAATGCAGAAGCGGAACATATTTTAGCTTTGCAACCGGCAGCCCATCCAGCTGGCACCACTATTGAAGTACGCGATTTATTTTTTAATACACCTGCTAGGCGCAAATTTTTACGCTCTGAAAAAACAGAATTCGATCATCTTGATGAATTGGTTAAACGATTAGCATTAGCATCTTTTTCTGTTGGTTTTACTATAAAACATAATCAACATTATGTGAGGCAATATTTTCCAGCGACTATATCTCAAGCAAGCAATCGATTACATGCTTTATGTGGGGAGGCTTTTGTTGAACATGCGGTTCACATAGAATCGGAAGGAGCAGGCATGCATTTAACGGGGTGGTTAGCTTCACCTACATTTTCTCGTAGTCAAGCTGATTTACAATATTTTTATGTTAATGGTCGCATCGTACGTGATAAATTAGTTGCCCATGCACTTAAAACAGCTTATCACGATGTGTTATATCGTGAGCGTCATCCAGCTTATATTCTTTTTCTGGAATTGTTACCATCACAAGTTGATGTGAATGTGCACCCTACTAAACATGAAGTGCGTTTTCGTGAAGGAAGGGTCGTGCATGATTTTATTTTGCGTAGTGTACAAGATGCATTGAGTAGCATGAAGCCAACCTCTTCTGCTTCTAAAATAGAGGCAAAAACAGCTATACTATCTCTACAGCACGTGGTTCATGATGGCGAAGTAAAAAAAGAAAAACCAATAGTAGAAACACACGAACAACTTACTCTTTATCGTTCGCTTTGCGAAGATATGACGCCTATACAAAACGAATTGAATCATCCACCTTTGGGCGATGCACTTGGTCAATTACATGGCATTTATATTCTTGCTGAAAATACGGAAGGATTGGTATTGGTAGATATGCATGCAGCTCATGAACGTATTGTTTATGAAAAAATGAAAGCGGCTTACGTTCAACAAACTATTCCAACTCAACTTTTACTTATTCCTATTACTATCGTATTGAGTGAACGCGAAGCTGATTTAGTCGAATCAGAACAATCATTTTTTCAAACATTGGGTTTTTGCGTTGCGCGAATGAGTAAAGAACATATTGTCATTCGTGAAGTACCACAATGGTTAGCAGATGGTCCCATTGAACAATTGATTAGAGATATCCTTGCAGATTTAGTTGAACATGGTGAAAGCGCACGTGTAGAAGAACATATTTTTCATTTGCTCGGAACATTGGCTTGTCATCACGCTATACGCGCAAAACGCCGCTTAACTCTACCAGAAATGAATGCATTATTACGGGAAATAGAATACACCAAGCACAGTGGTCAATGTAATCACGGTCGTCCAACGGTACGCCAATTATCTTTAACGGATTTAGATAAACTATTTTTGCGTGGTCGATGATGCCATGAAACCAGTGATTTGTTTGATGGGCCCTACTGCATCGGGTAAAACACCATTAGCAATCGAAATAGCGCAGCATTTTCCATGTGAAATTATTAGTGTCGATTCTGCAATGGTTTATCGTGAAATGGATATTGGCACTGCTAAACCTACACCAGATGTATTACGCATTGTTCCACATCGTTTAATTAATATTTTAGATCCAGCACAAGCTTATTCTGCCGGGCAATTTTGTACCGATGCTTTGCGTGAAATAGAGGAGGTGATTTGTAAGGGAAAAATTCCATTATTGGTTGGTGGTACGATGCTCTATTTTCGAGTGTTGCAACAAGGTTTAGCACCATTACCTGTTGCAAATCAAACGATACGATTAACTTTAGCGACCCGAGCGAAACAAGAAGGATGGGAAGCATTATATGCTTACCTTGAAACAGTAGATCCTCATGCGGCAGCACGTATTCACCCGAGTGATAAGCAACGTATTCAACGCGCATTAGAAGTATACGAGCTAACTGGTCAGCCGCTTACTCTTTTGCAAAAAGAAACTAATTCATTATCACATTATACTATGCATTACGTTGCTATTTCACCGCGTGATCGCTCAGTATTACACACAAGAATAGCTGAGCGTTTTCAACACATGTTAGCATTGGGATTAATAGATGAAGTGAAACAATTATATGCGCGCGGTGATTTATCTATCGAGTTACCTTCCATGCGTTCGGTGGGGTATCGACAAGTACGGTCTTATCTTGCTGGTGATTATTCTTACGAAACGATGCATGAGAAAGCAGTTGCTGCGACTCGACAAGTAGCTAAACGGCAATTAACATGGCTGCGTTCGTGGCCACAACTCACTTGGTTTACGTATGATTCGGCGGATGAAAAAAAGGGTATAGTTGAGTTTATAAAAAAAGTAATCACACCCTAGTAAGCAGACTATTTCGATATGAGCATCGGAATAGTCAATATGAAGCGATTCTATGAATCGGTTATAGCTCATCATATTGTTCATTATGAGCAAATGACTTTTTTATCAAGCCCTCGGGAAATTGGAAAAACAACAATCGCCAAGCATTCTATGAATGATAATTTGTATCGCTTTCAATCACAAATTCAAGCGCCTTACGCTTTTCAGCTTGCTTTTGATTTGCCGTATGTAGATAAGAATTGTTTTTCATACAAAAAACCAATCATTGTACCGATGAAAACATTTTTATCGCAGCTAGTATAAGATGCCGTTGGAAAATGATTGATACAACAACGCCATTTGTATTTAATCATCATCATTATTTATAAGTTTTTCTTCTAACAAATCAGTTTTTAACTTTTGATATAATGTAGTAAAAGTTTTACTAAATATAAAATGTGGATATTTTGTTTTTTCTAAATTAGCAATTGTAAGATTAAATGGAATATATGATTGCTTCGATTGAAGACGTTGGAAGATCGGGCAAATTGCATCAGCAGCTTTCGCAATTTTTGATTCAACACTTTTCTTTTCCTCGAATTCACGCCATAAATCATGTAGTTGTTGCCCAAATTCAGGATACACTATCATCAGTTTTTTAAGTGCTTCTGCTTCAATTTTTTCTTTATTTTTTCGTGCTTCAGTATCAAAAGCCATGACATCGCCAGCATAGATTTCTACAACATCATGGATGAGTGTCAGTTTAACGGTTTTTAATTCATTAATTTCGGAAAATTCTTTTTTAAGTTCGTTCATGAGAATGATTGTAATCATACTGGCAGACCATGAATGTTCAGCTGTACTTTCTTTTCTATCAGGGTTTGTTGTTGTATTTCGGAAAACAAGCTTTAATTTATTCATCTCTAAAATAAGTTGATACATGTTTTGAATATTCGGCATTTAATGTCCTTTAAATCACAGTAAGGGGTTCTAAGTGCAAACGGGTTTAGGTTATAATAATAGTGTATCTGAATTAGGTATAATAATATGCAAAATAAGAGAGCTGAGCTTACCATTACCCAGCGAATAAATGAAATTGAACAAGCTTATGCGGATAAAAATAAGCTGGTAGATGAATTTTTGGAATATGCTCGTCAGAAGTTTCCAATAACGGTTGATGAACAAGGCGGTCATATTATTCATCAGGATGGCTATGTCACTTTTTTGTGGAGAGGTAATTCTAAATCTAACCCTATATCTTTATCATGTGAACTTAATAATTATGTTAAGTCTTTTAAATTAAAAAACATTGAAGGAACTAATCTTTACTATCTTACTAGCGATAAGCCATTGCCAAACGACCTGCGCACAGGGTATGTAATCGATTATGATTTCGATCATTATGATGAAAAAATTAGAATACTCGAAATGCCAGATAAACCTGAACAACCCTTTATTCCTGATCAAAAAAAATTAACCGTAACCGAACAAGAAGAACTCATGTACTTGAAGCCAATTTTAATAGCTAAACAGCTCGCGAGGATTGAAAATGAAAAAAAAATACTCAATAAAGAAAAAAAAGAACTTACAGCTGAAAAATTACGTTTTTCAAAAATCAGATTTGAATCTGCGGATATAGAAAAAATAAAATCAATTGAAAAAGAAATTATATCAATAGAAAATAAAATTAAATCAATAGAAGATTGGGAAGAAAGATTGGATAAGAAAAAGAACAACATTATTGCTAATAAAGAAAATTTTCCAACCACATCAATTGAACTAGCAGAATTACAATTATTAAAAATAGAACGAGATAAACGATGGATTGAGATTTCTTTGCCAGCTGAAAGCAAATTTTCTGGAAAAAAAGTTTGGATACATCTTCCAGAAGGCTATAAAGAAAACAATAATACCGCTTATCCTTTGTTATTATTGCTAGATGGGCATCGACAGCAAACCGTTATGTCGATTCCTGCTATTATGGATAACATGATGAAAGCTAATAAGATAAAACCCACTATTACTATTTTGCTTGAAGAAGCAAAACCACACACGCCTGGTCAACCAGAAGATGGTGAACAAAGCGAGCGATTTAAAGAATATGATTGTAATCCAGAATTTACAGAATTTGTTGGAAAAGAATTGATAGATATCATTCAGCAAGAGTTGCAAAAACACCGAGTATCGATTATAGACGACCCTCAATTTAGAATCATAGGAGGATTTAGTATTGGAGGTTTAGCAGCTTTGTATACTGGCCTTAAAAATCCTAATATATTTGGTCACGTTATTGCGCAATCACCTGCAATATGGAGACTTTATCTTGTTGATGAACTATCCCATGCCAAGCCAAATTTTAATTTAGCAGTCAAAGAATTTTCTGAGAAAAACGGAATGATACATTTTGAGATCACTGTAGGTGAGCTTGAAACAAACGCAATGCGTAATGGAGAAAAAGGATTCTCTCCTACCATGCTGGAGAGTGTTAAAGAATTTGTTAGAAAATACATGGCGGATGAGAATGGAAAAAAAGAAATTGATGGTATTGAAATTTCTTTTAGCATCCACATCAGCGGGCATAATTATAATTGTTGGCAAGGGTTATTGTCTGATAGTTTGATTAAAATATCGAATCAAGCTTTTCTCGAAAACTCAACTTCTGCGATTTTTAAAAAAATAA
>Ga0155613_1103_pt1 | contig 14879 bp, 15 predicted proteins | sample RifCSPhighO2_12_FD_107270 | JGI IMG/M metagenome (GOLD analysis project Ga0155613, IMG submission 107270) | Gammaproteobacteria bacterium RIFCSPHIGHO2_12_FULL_37_34
CTATGTGGGTTATAAACAAACGTTTATTGAATATGATAGAGATGAGCGCTTAGCAGGTAGGGGAAATTATAATCGCTTTACGGGCTCATTAAGAATAGGCTTAAATGGTTTGATTAGTTTTAGCAGCAAACCTTTGCAAATCATGTCTATTATGGGCGCATTTCTTGCTGGTTTTAGTTTTTTATTAGGTGGCTGGTATGTTTTTCAAAAACTCTATGGTATAGATATAAGTCCTGGGTTATCGACGACTGTTTTAGTGGTGACTTTTTTTTCTGGTGTACAATTACTTTGCTTGGGGTTATTGGGCGAATACATTGGTAGAATATATGACGAAGTAAAACGCCGCCCTATGTTTATTGTTGATTATATGATTGAGAAAGAAAAACCCGTGATGAATCATGAGGCCACTACGTTTTCTATGCAGGAATCGCTACCCCTTTACGAAACATCAAGTTGAAGGTTTTTATGAAAAAAATATATCAGTTTATTCTAGCTGATAAGCATACTATTTTATCTTTTCTAACAGTGGGTAGCATTACGGCTGGGATTAATTTTATCTTATTTAGTATTTGTTTTGGTTTTTTTCATTTTTATTATCAAATTGCGGTATCGATTGCATTTATAATAGGTGTTCTTTTTCATTTTAATGCCAATCGATATTTTACCTTCAAAAGCCAGGCGGTTAGTTTTCAGCAGCAAATTCCTAGGTATGTGGTGTTGTTAATGATAGGTTATTTATCTACATTAACGATTACTTATAGTATGGTTGAAATGGGACATTTTTCACCTTATGTGGGTTATGTTGTGGCGATAGGCGTGACGGTTGGCATTAATTATTTGTTATCACGGTTTTGGGTGTTTGCAGTTTATAACAAGGGGGGTTAGCGTGTTATATTGTGTGACTGGATGCGCTGGTTTTATTGGCAGTCATATGGTCGATTGTTTATTAGAACAAGGCCATGATGTGATTGGCATCGATAATTTTTCTACTGGGCTTCATCCATTTTTAGATCATGCCAAACAATCACCGCGTTTTAAATTAATAACTGGGGATTTGCAAGATCCATCAGTAGCAACAAAAGCCATACAGCATGTTGATGCTGTATTTCATTTTGCGGCAAATGCAGATGTGAGATGGGGTACACATTATCCTCATAAAGATTTAGAACAAAATACTATCGTTACGTTTAATGTACTAGAAGCAATGCGAGCAAATCAGATTCAGAAAATAGCATTTGCCTCCACCGGGTCTATTTACGGGGAGGCAACTATTTTCCCCACACCAGAACATGCTCCTTTTCCTATTCAAACTTCATTATATGGCGCATCCAAGTTGGCAGCAGAAGGTTTCATACAAGCATATTGCGAAGGATTTGGATGCCAAGCCTATATTTTTCGGTTTGTTTCGATTTTAGGGGAGCGTTATACTCATGGACATGTATTTGATTTTTACAAGCAACTTCTTCAACATCCAGAGCAATTACAAATATTAGGTAATGGAAAACAACGCAAATCGTATCTTTATGTTAAAGATTGTATTGATGCAATATTATTTGCAATGAAACACGCTACCGAAAAAGTAAATATTTTTAATTTAGGAACAGATGAATATTGTCAAGTGGATGATTCGATCAATTGGATTTGTCATTATTTAAATAGAATACCCGAGCGCATTTATACAGGCGGTGAGCGTGGTTGGATTGGCGACAATCCTTTTATTTTTTTGGACTGCTCAAAAATACGGAAATTAGGTTGGAAGCCAACCTTAAGTATTCAACAAGGAGTTGTGCAGACCATCGATTTTCTTAAACATAACACGTGGATTGTAGAGCAAAGATGATGAATATTATTGTCGTTGGATTGTGGCATTTGGGTTGTGTCACAGCGGCTTCATTAGCAAAAGCAGGGCACCATGTGTTAGCTTATGATGCTTGTAGAGAAACCATTGTGAATTTGCAACAAGGTAAACCACCTATTTTTGAACCAGGATTAGAAGCATTATTAAAAGAATGTCAAACAGCTGGAACATTAACGTTTACTCATTCTATTCCACATTTTTCTGATGGCGATTTAATTTGGGTGACATTTGATACGCCGGTTGATGCGCATGAGGTAGCCGATGTAGATTATGTTATGCGGGAGGTAGAAAACCTTTTTCCTTATTTACAAACTAAAAATTTAGTAGTGATTTCATCGCAAATCCCAGTTGGGACGACTAATAAATTACAAAAAAAATGTGATCAACTTTATCCTGAAAAACATATTACATTTGCCTATATTCCAGAAAATTTACGGTTAGAAAAAGCAATTGCTGTTTTCACCCATCCAGATAGGGTTATCATTGGGTTAGATAATCATCATTATAAAGATCACATACAGAAATTATTACAACCATTTACTGATCATTTCATTTGGATGTCTATTCTTTCTGCTGAAATGACAAAACACGCGATTAATGCTTTTCTTGCTGTATCGGTTACTTTTATTAATGAATTATCAGTATTATGTGAAGCAGTTGGTGCAAATGCACGTGAAGTGGAGCGTGGTTTAAAAAGTGAAGCAAGAATTGGACCTCACGCTTATCTTAGACCAGGCGATGCTATTGCTGGTGGGACTTTACTGCGCGATATTCATTATCTTATCCAACTTGGCAAAGAACAAGACGAACATACTTTTTTATTTTCTGCTCTTTTAGATAGTAATCATCACCATAAAAAATGGGCATGTCAAAAATTGTTAGATGTCTTGAAAGATCTTCGGAATACGAAGATTGCAGTATTGGGGCTCACGTATAAAGCAGGAACCGACACTTTACGGTGTTCCATGGCAATTGAAACGTGCAAATGGTTGCATGAGCAGGGGAGCGAGGTGCAGGCTTACGATCCTGTTATTCAACAATTACCTGAAGGCTATGCTTCATTTATTCAACTCAAATCAAACGTAACTGATGCAATCAGGGCTGCTGATGCTGTGATTATTTCAACAGCTTGGCCACAGTTTTCCGAACTAAATGCAGAAACATTGGTTGCGCATCTTAGGCAACCATTTGTTTTCGATCCTAGTGGTTTTATTGCGAGCAATATACAGCAGGATACTCGTATCAAATACTTTTCAGTAGGAATTCCAGTATGCAACTAAAAGGACAATGCATCATTATAAGCGGTGCTAATCAAGGATTTGGATTAGAAATAGCAAGACAATTTGTGCAGGAAGGCGCGCATGTAATGTTATGTGCACGGAATACAGAAAAATTATTTGCTGCACAACAAACGTTACAAGCTTTAGCTCGCAATAGATCACGAGTATTAGCGCAAGTAACCGATATTACTCAAGTGGATCAAGTGCATGCATTGGTTTCTAAAACCATTTGTGAATTTGGTCGTTTAGATACACTAGTTGCTAATGCAGGAATCTATGGTGCGAAAGGAGCAGTGGATGAAGTTGATTGGGAAGAGTGGTCGGTGGCAATTGATATTAATCTTAAAGGAACCGTGTTGCAATGTCGCGCAGTTTTGCCACAATTTAAGCAACAGCGTAATGGGAAAATAATTATTATATCTGGTGGAGGTGCGACAAAACCTTTGCCATATTTTAGTGCGTATGCAGCTTCTAAAGCAGCTGTTGTTCGTTTTGCCGAAACGTTGGCAGAAGAGGTGGCATCATTTGGTATTGAGGTAAATACAGTTGCGCCAGGCTCGTTAAATACACGTTTTTTAGATGAAGTATTAGCAGCTGGGCCAGAAAAAGTAGGCCAAGCATTTTATGAGCAATCGCTTAAACAAAAACGCGAAGGAGGAACACCGTTAACTATAGGCGCTTCTTTATGCGTTTTTTTAGCATCTTCAGCAAGTGATGGGATTACTGGTAAATTAATCAGCGCTCTTTGGGATCCTTGGAAAGCATTTTCTAACTATATTGATGAATTAAAACATTCTGATATTTATACCTTGCGTCGGATTATACCTGAGGATAGAGGTAAGAAATGGGGTAATGTGTGAATGTTGTCATTGTTGGTTGCGGCTTGATTGGACAAAAACGAGCAAAAGCACTAAAAAATTGCCATTTAATTGCTTGTGTTGATTTATTGCATGAGCGAGCAGTGGCGCTTGCTGCTCAATTTCCAGGATGTATAGCGCAAACGGATTGGCAAGCTGCTATTCATCTACCAAATGTGGATCTTGTGATTGTAGCGACAATACATGATGCATTAATGGAGATTGCGCATGCTGCAATTAAAGCAGGTAAACATGTGTTGCTTGAAAAACCAGGTGGGCGTAACACGCGTGAAACAGCATCGCTACTGGTTGCTGCAGAACAAACACAGGCGTGTGTTCGGGTAGGATTTAATCATCGTTATCATCGAGCATTTCGAAAAGCAAGACAATTGATTGATGAGGGTATGTTAGGGGAGCTGATGTTTATACGTGGGCGTTATGGCCATGGTGGACGCATTGGTTATCATCAAGAATGGCGTGCTAACCCTAAATGTTCTGGTGGTGGAGAATTAATTGATCAAGGTGTTCATTTAATTGATTTAGCTCGATGGTTTTTAGGGGATTTTGATCAAGTATATGGGCATGCTCATACTTATTTCTGGAATATGCCGGTAGATGATAATGGTTTTATGGTGTTACATACTGCAAAAAAACAGGTAGCTTTTCTTCATGCAAGTTGTACAGAATGGAAGAATACATTTTCTTTTGAAATTTTTGGTAAGCAAGGAAAAATTGAAGTCAATGGATTAGGAGGAAGTTATGGAATGGAGCGTATCACTTTCTATAAAATGTCTGAAAGCATGGGTCCTCCTGAGACAATGATATGGGAATACCCCATGATAGATGATTCATGGGAATTTGAATGGAATGAATTTTTAGATGATATTAAGCAGCAACGTCAACCTGCAGCCAGCATACAAGATGCTCACGCAGTTTTGAAAATAGTGGAAAAAATTTACAAGGATTCAGGATATGATTATTGTTCGTAGTCCGTTACGGATTTCTCTTGGTGGTGGTGGTACTGATTTACCATCTTATTATCGTGATCATAGCGGTTTTTTGGTTGCAGCTGCTATTGATAAATATGTTTATATTACTTTGCATGAAACATTCGTTGAAGAATTAATTATCAAATACTCGAAATTAGAACGCGTTAGTTCTATTGACCATGTTGAACATCCTATTATTCGAGAAGTATTAAAGTATTTAAATATTGCTGCGCCTTATCTTGAAATCACGAGCATGGCCGATATTCCAGCAGGAACGGGTTTGGGCTCATCGGGCAGTTTTACTACAGGATTATTAAAAGCATTACATACATTAAAAAAGAATTTGATCCATCCGCGAGAGTTAGCTGAACAAGCTTGTTATATCGAATTAAATCAATTAAAAGAGCCTATAGGAAAACAAGATCAATATATTGCTGCGTATGGCGGTATCACCTGTTTTCGCTTTTTGACGGATGATCAAGTGGAGGCGTGGCCGCTTAAAATTAGTGAAGAGACACTTTATAATTTGGAAGATAATTTACTTTTGTTTTTTACAGGTTATGCTCGTTCTGCTTCAGGCATTTTGAAAGAACAAGATGTAAAAAGTAAAGAAAAAAATCGTGATATGATTGCTAATCTTCATTTTATTAAAGAGATTGGTATAAAAAGCAAAGAGACATTAGAAAAAGGGGATTTGGCAGAATTTGCTGAACTCATGAATATACATTGGGAACATAAAAAACAACGTTCGGTTAATATGAGTAATACGCAAATTGATGAATGGTATGAATTAGCAAGAAAAAATGGTGCTTTAGGTGGCAAAATGATTGGGGCCGGTGGGGGTGGTTTTTTAATGCTTTATGCTTATGATAAAGTGAAATTACGTCATGCCATGCGCGCTGCGCGCTTACAAGAAGTGCGTTTTCGTTTTGATTTTATAGGTACGCAAGTGGTTGCTCAGTCATGAGCAAATTGTTTCCTGTCGCTATTCTTGCTGGTGGGTTAGCAAGACGTTTGCGTCCCATGACAGAACACATGCCTAAAGCACTTCTTCCGATTGCTGGCGAACCTTTTATTGCACATCAATTGCAATTGTTACGAAAAAATAATATTGAAAAAGTTGTATTATGCGTAGGCTATTTAGGCGAGCAAATACGTGATTACGTTGGCGATGGCAGTCGCTTTGGTTTGCATGTCGATTATGTTTTTGATGGGCCCAAATTGTTAGGTACGGGTGGTGCGATTAAACAAGCCTTGCCGGTTTTAGGCGAAACATTTTTTATTTTATATGGGGATTCCTATCTTCCGTGCGATTATTTAGCTGTGCAGCATGCTTTTGAAGCTTCACGGCAATTAGCTTTAATGACAGTATTTCGTAATAAGGGATTATGGGATGCGAGTAACATTGAATTTCACGATGGCAACATTTTAGTTTACGATAAAAAACACCGGACTGATCGCATGCAGTATATTGACTATGGTTTAAGTGTGACGATGTCAAGTGTATTTCAAGCGGCATCTTATCAGTCTGATTTGGCAGATGTTTATCAATTATTATTGCAACAACATCAATTAGCAGGTTTTGAAATTAATCAACGTTTTTATGAAGTAGGATCGTTTACGGGTATTCAAGAATTTACTCAATACTTGCAACAATAAAAGGAGGTTGAATGGAATTTATCAAACAATTTCTATCTGAAGCATCGCAGATTATTCATACGTTAGATATGAAACAAATTGAAAGAATTGTTGATCATTTAACAACGATACGCGCTCAAGCCGGTCGACTGTTTGTATTAGGAGTAGGCGGTAGCGCAGCCAATGCTTCGCATGCAGTGAATGATTTTCGCAAAATTGTTGGTATAGAGGCTTATGCACCTACCGATAATGTTTCGGAATTAACAGCGCGCACGAACGATGATGGTTGGGAATCGGTGTTTGCTAAATGGTTAGCTGTCAGTCGTTTAAATACAAGAGATGCTTTAATGGTGTTATCTGTTGGTGGCGGCAATGTGGAGAAAAATGTGAGTCCCAATTTAGTGGCCGCGCTACATTATGCACGCGAAATCGGAGCAAAAATATTGGGTGTTGTGGGTCGTGATGGTGGTTATACTGCAGAGGTAGCGGATGCCTGTGTGTTGATTCCAACTGTTAATGCTAACAATGTGACGCCTCACGCGGAAGCATTTCAATCGGTGATTTGGCACATGTTGGTGTCGCATCCCAAACTCAAGATAGGGCAAACAAAATGGGAATCCCTACGTTAAGGCGACGAGCTGTATTTCTTGATCGTGATGGCGTGCTTAATCAAGCAATTGTTGTGGATGGTAAACCGTATTCGCCTCATACGCTTGATGCAGTGATTATTCTAAAAGATGCTCATTCTGCTTTATCCATCTTAAAGCAAGCTCATTTTTTGTTGATTGGCGCAACTAATCAGCCTGATGTAACTCGAGGTACAACCACACGTGCAATGGTTGAATCCATTAATAAAATATTGCTTGATGCATTACCATTAGACGAAATTCGAGTGTGTTATCATGATGATGCAGATCAATGTGATTGTCGAAAACCCTTACCAGGCTTATTGTTACAAGCAGCTTACGAATATGATATCGACCTAAAAAATAGTTTTATGATCGGTGATCGCTGGAAAGATGTTGCTGCAGGAAAAAGTGCAGGATGTCAAACAATTTGGTTAAATTACCATTATCAAGAAGCATTTTTAGCGAAACCACCTGATTTTACTACTGCTTCATTGTTGGAAGCAGCAACATGGATTGTGAGGAGCTGATATGAAAACATTATCTCAATTGCAAGTTAAAATATTTGCAGACGGCGCTGATAAAAAAGGCATGTTGGAAATGTACGCGAAACCTTTCGTAAAGGGATTTACAACCAATCCAACGTTGATGCGAAAAGCTAATATCAATGATTATGAAGTATTTGCTATAGATATATTGCGTGTGATTAAAGATAAACCTATTTCTTTTGAAGTATTTTCAGATGATTTTGATGAGATGTACGAGCAAGCTCGATTAATTGCAAGCTGGGGAAAAAATGTTTATGTCAAAATTCCGGTTTCAAATACCAAGGGTGAATCTGCTTGTGCATTCATTCAAGAACTAGCAAAAGCAGGTGTGAAACAAAACGTGACGGCATTGATGACATTGGATCAAGTAAAAGCAGTAACGCGAGCGTTGGCAGATGGTCCTGCTGCATGTATTTCAGTATTCGCTGGGCGTATTGCAGATACAGGGCGTGATCCGGTACCAATGATGCGTGCTGCACTTTCCATCATGTCAGCTTACCCACAACTTGAACTGATATGGGCAAGTCCGCGTGAATTATTAAATATTTTTCAGTCGGATGAAATTGGCTGTCACATTATTACAGCAACCAATGATATCATTAATAAATTATCGTTAGTGGGCAAAGATTTAAATGAGTTTTCCTTAGAAACAGTTAAAATGTTTTATCAAGATGCACTGGCTGCTGGATTTCAATTGAGTGTAGAAGATACATTGGCAGAAGCATTATGAGAATGTGGTCATCTCCATTACAAGCATCGCATCGCCTTTGGATGCTCATTTTTGCTAGCACACTCATTCTTTATTTAATATTCTCACCTTCTATTCATATTCTTCATTACAGCGGCGATGATTTTAGATATAGCTTTGGTGGTATGACTAAATCTTGTGCGAAAAATGATGATTATCATTTCATGCTGACTATTGGACGTCCTTTGCAAACCTTTATCGATTGCTTAGGATTTAAATTTGCTTATACGTTGGAAGGCATGCGTGTTATTCGTATTGTAACCGTTGTTACTATAGGTGTGACCATGGGTTTGTTGGCTGATTGGTTATACATCTTAGGGTTTTCATTAGGGACAGCGTTTTTTGCTGCTGGTAGTTTATTATTAATTGCTCATTTATATGGCGATGCTGTGCCAATGGGTGCTATTGCGCTTCCGTTTACTTTGTTGCTTACTTTAATGGGATATCGATGTGTGAATAAAGCACATCAGTATTTTTTTTCGCATGAATCACGTACACAAGCAATGAAATGGTTGAGCTTATCTTTTTTAATTGTTTTAGCTGCATTATTAACTTATCCAGCTTTAGCTTTTTTCTTTGTGACACTCATGTTGATGAAGTTGCTTTTTTCTAAAATAATTGATTTCAATCGAATTAAACGTGAATTATTAATAGAGTGTTTGGTTTTTATCACCGGCTGCCTTGTTTATTTTGCTTTTGCTTATTATAACATTCATTATCATGCGCGCACGGAAATTCCAGCTGCTTATCATGTTGGTCATCCCAATTTAAATATAATAGAAATGTTCAATCGCCTTTTTTTATTAGGTAATCTATTTAGTCCTTGGTGGACTGTATCACCTATGAGTGATTCAAACATGCAAGGGTGGATCATGATTGCGGGATTATTGGGTATCATGATGGCGCCATTTATGCTACGAAATTCTAAGCACGAATGGAAAAATAGGACATCTCACAGCGGAAATCATTTCATGATCCATCTCATCCAGGTTGTGATGATGGGTGTTGGTTTGTTTCTGTTAAGCAGTGCATTTTACCTAATCATGCCAAGCTTAGATATTGTAGAAAATCGCATATTATATGCGATAGTTACATCTGGTTTAGTATTAGTTTTTTGGGGATGTTGGCAGTGGAAAAATATTTTTCCTGCAAGATGGGGTCGAGCTTTTATTTTTGCTGGCGTGGCCATTTTATTTTTAATTGAAGGTCATCAGGCGAGTATGGTGACCATGGTGAATGCGCTTAGTCATGTCGAGTATTTTAACGATACCCGGGAAGCAATTGCTCATTATTTACAAACTGGCCAACCACTTGCGCGTGTTCATTTTGTTATTCCAAAATCGAATGCTCCTTATGGTCGATATGCTTTAGCACAAGCAGCCTTGGTGTCGTTGATGAACAAAGATAGTTTTAAGTTGAGATGGTGTGCGTTATCATCGTTAGGGAATCATCATACACAAGAAGCAGCTCATTGCTTAGCGAACATGAGGAGTAAAGATATTGCTGTGACTTATAGTTTTGAAAACGAACCATTTCTTTACACACGTGACATGGTTAAGATACAAAATGAATTTAGAAGTCTAAGCATTGGGTAGCGCGCTTTTAGAAATTATTTAAAACCATCATAGGAAATCATACATGCGTAATGTGAGCATACAATATTTATCGGATAGGCATCGTCTTTTCATGTTTATTATCGCGAGCATTGTTTTACTTTACTTTATTTTTGCCCCCGCCACTCATATTTTGTATTACGGTGGAGATGATTTTCGTTATGCAGTGGGAGGTGCGCATCGACTTTGCAAACAAGACGACAGCTTTTATTTCATGAAAACATTAGGTCGACCTTTACAAGCATACTTGGATTGTGTCGTATACAAATTTACTCATACCTTACAACAAATGATTTTTATTCGTATTCTTGCTGTTGTATTACTTGGTGTAGGCATGGGTTTGTTAGCAGATTGGTTGTACACCTTGGGGTTTTCTTTTTGGATGGCATTTTTTGCTTCGGGAAGCTTATTTCTTATCCAAAAATTGTATAGTGACACTGTTTTAACTGGTGCACTTTCCTTATCTTTACCTATTTTATTTGTTGTTTTGGGCTATCGATGCCTCACACAAGCGCATCATGATGCATTAGCATGGGATGATCAATCACGCAAGAAAAAGATCAAATATTTTATTTATGCTAGTGTGTTATTTCTCTTAGCATTACTGACTTATCCGGCAATGACTTTCTTTTTTGGTACCTTAGTCTTATTTAAGCTATTTTTCTCAACTATTTCGGAGTGGACTAAAACGCGTAGAGAAGTGTTACAAGATGTCATTTTATTTTCTGTTATTTGTATCATCTATTTTGCTTGGGCGAGTTATAACATGCATTATCATGCGCGCGCACCTATTCCAGATCAATATCGCATGCATTTTAATTTAAATTTGATGGAATTATGGGCTCGTATTCGGCCACTTGGGAATGTTTTTGATGGAGGACCCTGGGTGTTATTGTTCCCCTTAGGATTTCCTTTAGGAGGTTCGGTAGTTCAAGGGTGGTTGACCATTGTTTTATTGTTAGGGGCACTTTGTTTTGGTTGTAAGCGTTTTTTAAAAAGCGAATTTTATTTACGTCATAGCAAACAAGCGTTATTCACTTTAGGCCAAATCATTATTTTTATTGCTGCCTTATTTATTTTTTGCAGTGGATTTTATTTGATTATTCCAGTTCGAGAAGATATGGGTTCACGATTGATTTTTGCATCAGTTGCATCAGGGTTTCCATTATTATTTTGGAGTATTTATCGCTGGAGCGATGTCTTTTCTGCCCAATTTAAATTTGCTGCTATTAGTATAGTGATCGGATTGTTTTTTTTATTGGAAGGGTATCAAGCCAATATCAAAATCATGTACGATGCCCTACATTTTGCGCAAACCTTAACTTCGGTTGAAACGCAAATCAATCGTTATTTGGCAAATGGAAATCAATTACGCCGCATTCATTTCGTGATTCCTGGGAAAGAGCATCCTTATAATAAATTCTTTTTAGCAAATGCCGCATTGGTACAATTATTAGGCCAAGGGAAATATCAAATAAAATGGTGTTCTTTACCACGCGGCATATCGGGTGCAGAACAAGATCATCAAACGGAAATGTTAACATGTATTCATGGGTTACCTGAAAATGGTATAGCCGTCACTTACAGCCGACCGGATGAACCTATTAAAATCACTCAAGAAATGCTTTTAATGAAAAATCAATTTGAAATAGAACAAGTGGAATTGAGAAATTTATTAGCATAATAGAGAATGGAAATGGCTATCACTCCGATCGTTGATTGCATAAACCTGAAAGCAAGCTTTCGGACCGAGTATTTTACCTTGCTCCAGTTATTGGAATAATTGCTCCACTAATATAAGAAGCGGCATCTGATAGCAGCCAAAGAATTAATTCAGATACTTCCTGAGTTTTACCCATTCTACCCATCGGTAAGGTTTTTAACAAATTTTCTATGCGTTCTGGCGGAGAAGAGTGATGTAATTCAGTATCAATTACACCAGGACTCACCGTATTGACACGAATATTATAAGTAGCCACTTCACGAGCGAAACCAATGGTTAATGTATTAATAGCCGCTTTAGATGCTGCATAATGAGCAAGATTTGTTCCGCCAAAGCGCGCTGCTTCTGAGGAAACATTAATAATATTACCGCCGCTAATTTTTTTCATGCGTTTGACCGCTTCACGACAAGCAATAAATGTGCCGAAAACATTTGTAGCGAATACATGTTGTAGGCGATCAGTTGTAATATGCTCTACTCCACATATACCGCCATTGGTGCCCGCATTATTGATCAGTGCGCTAACGGGCCCAAAGTGTTGATCAACGCTTTCAAATAACCTTACTACATCTTGTTCGCAAGCAAGATTAGCTTGTATGGCGATAGCCACACCATCATTTTGTTGAATAGCATGAACAATTTGATCCGCTTTAAGTTGCGATTGGTGATAATTGATGCAAACGGCGTAGTTATTTTTTGCTAGTAAAAGAGCAGTAGCAGCACCTATGCCGCGACTTGCACCTGTGATAATAGCAACTTTTTTCATTATGACGATTCAGTAGGATATTGGATATGAACACGCAAAAATTTTATTAATTCATGATCGGATAAATGGAGCAAGTCTTTTTTAATATTATTGATAATTAAATCTTTTACATGCTTGTCTAAATGTTGAAACAAAAGACCATTTAAATGAGGTGGCGCAATAATAACGAGTTCGTCGTAACTTTGGTTACATCGTCCTTGATCGAGTTCTTTCGCAATTTCTCTATAAAAATTATCAACTTTTATTTCTCTAGGTTGAGATGGTTGAGTATAGGCACCCCGAGCAGTATGACTGGATTGATAACGGCCAGGTTTATCTGATGTCAAATCGCTGCTTTTTAATTTATTTTCTGGGTGTTGTAATTCTTTTACTAAAATTAATTCCGCATTTTTTTTATTCAATGCATAAATACGACACACGTTAGAATTACTATTCATAATCCATATCATCATACGTTCCCTTTTACACAAGCTTCAGTTGGCAAATATGCTTTTTCTGTAAACGCATTATAGCGATTATCAACCATGTTGCGATTATTAACATACCATTCAATGGTTTCAATGATTCCTGCTTCAATAGAGATTTCTGGTTGAAAGCCATAGGCATGTGCACGCGTCATATCCATTAAGCGTTTAGCATCACCTGTTGGTTTGGTGCTATCCCATACTAAATTAATTGGTCCACCGGGTATGTTGGCAACAATTATTTCCGCAATTTCTTTGATTGTTACGCCAGTGCCGCTACCAAGATTGATGGGTTCATTAATGCTTTTTTCAACAGCTAGTAACATGCCGCGTGCCACATCACGTGCATGAATGAAATCACGGATGGGTGATCCATCTCCCCAAACGGTTAAGGGATGTTCACCATCCATAGCACGTTTAATGAGAGAAGGAATAACCATTGCATTGGTTGGATCAAAATTGTCATAGGGTCCATAAACATTAGCTGGCCTGACAATAGAAATTTTATCCCAGCCGTATTCAATGTTATAAGCATCCGCTTGTAATTCGCCCATGCGTTTTGCCCAGCCAGCAAAGCGATCGAAAGGGGAAGGAAAAGTTTTCCATACATCATCTTCATGGAAAACTTCAGCAGGAGAATACACACCGATAGAACTCGTAAATAAAAATTGCTCCACATCCATGCGTCTAGCAGCTTCCATCATATTCATACTAAACAGAATAGTTGGAACAAAAAAACTTGCTGGACGTTTGGCGGTCATTGCGGGGGAGCCTTTGATACCAGCTAATTGAAAGACAATCTCTTGGTTTTTGCATACTTCCAAGCAAGCACTAAATTCGCGCAAGTCGGCTTGTTTAAATGTTATGCCACGAGGTGCGCGTGCAGGGTCATCAAGTGAAACGACGGTAACTTTTGAACCATAGTTGAGCAAGCTTTCAACTAAAGGGCGCCCAATTAATCCTGTGCCACCCGTGACGAGTACACGTTTGTTTTGGTAAAAATTTGTCATGAACTATCCTTTACAATCTTGCAAGTTTACTGTATGAATTTGGCATTTGCTAGCGATTCTATATATATTCTAACCAATTGAATTATAATATATTATTATTTTAAGCTGATAGCATCGCATGATCAGCTTGTTTTAAGCCACATTTAGTATAATAAATATTATTATATCAAAGTGGCGCAATATGCCTAATCCTCAATCAGATAGACAAGCAACAGCTAAGCAAGCCAAAGGAGCCATCGAACTTGGTGAATCGAGTATATTTACCAGTATTTTAGGATCGAATGCTAATTCTAAATGGTTTATTTGGCTGATGCAGCATATGGGTAACTATTTGTTTACCGTTAATCTTCTTTTTCTTATTTTAAAATTAGGCATTTCGATTTATCAATACGTAACATCTCCAACTAAAACAATTCATGAAACAGGTGATTTGGGCTGGAATATTCTGCGAGCGGCGTTAATTGGCACAGCGGTGATTGGTTCTTTAGCTTTAGCATCGCTTTTTACGGTGATTGCTCCTATTTTATTTGTTAGCACCATGACTGCTGATACACTCATCAATATAGGGCGTTTATTTTGGAATATTAAAAAATTTTTTCAGCAATCATCAGAAGATGCAAAAAAGGAAACGAGTAAAAAAATCAAAGAATATGCGTTCAGTTCTCTAATTGGTTTTATTATGACTGCTGCAGTCAGTATTATTTTTCTCTTCCCAGAGATTGGATTAGGCGCTGTTGGTGCAGCAGGATTTGTTTTTTT
>Ga0155613_1104_pt1 | contig 14866 bp, 14 predicted proteins | sample RifCSPhighO2_12_FD_107270 | JGI IMG/M metagenome (GOLD analysis project Ga0155613, IMG submission 107270) | Gammaproteobacteria bacterium RIFCSPHIGHO2_12_FULL_37_34
ATAAAACAATGTTTTCAACAATTCTCTCAAAAATATTCTCAAAAAAATCAGAAAAGCCACTAAAAAAACATGTGATAGGCCATCATATAGGCCCTAATAAGGACTACGAGTTTTATTATCAAGGTAGTGAATTAAATGGTGAATTAAGTGGTGAATTCGTTACAGCTACTTCAGATGGAAAGATTTTAAGTAAAGTTGTAATTAAAGAGGTAGTTGAGAGGGCACATGAAAAATATATGAAGAATGTGGATGAAGAAAATGCCGGCATGCGTCGATACAGAGTTCATCGTAAAACAGCGGATGAACTTCTGGAAGAATACGAAATATTAAGCGCAAAAGTTGATGAAATTTCACATACAATACACACCGTCAACATAGAACAATTTGCCTTGTTAGTTATTGATATAAACAAAAATCTTTTGGCATGTACTCACATGATTGTTGACCACAATCCTAATCCTCAAGCGATATATAACTTCTTTGATAATATGATTCAAGTTGATGTCAATAGCTTATGGGGGTTATATGACAAAATTAAAAATGCGTTACTCTTCCCAATAACACAAGATTTCGAAGACAAATTAAACGCCTATGAAACCGCATTAAAAAAGATGTCCGCGCCAACCACGCCATGTGAGGCCTCTCTTCTTGAAGATTGTATAGACTGGGTTAACCAATTCAAACGAAACATGGTAGAAACGAAAGGGTTAATTGATGTGGATAACAGACTTTATTTGAAATTAGCTCCTCTCATAGAAAACACAAAGAAAAAACTTGATGCAGTGACAAATGCAATAGCAACTAGGTTTCCACGTAATAATAATCAACATTCAAATACCAATTTGTACTCATCCAATCAAACTTACACACCCGGTTGCTACCAACCTGCTCCATCCCAAGATACTGGCGCTATTGATTTATTAACCAAACAAACTGCAACGATGAATATATAGATCATCACCGCCTAAAATGTTTTAACGATTAATCTTTAATAAGGACCACTCATTGTTATCTAATGAGTGGTCCTTATAACGTATGATACACAATCCAAAACATCCTGGTTGCCTAGTGAAGAGCCTTTGCTTAGAACCGCTTGGTCTTTCTGTAACAGAAAAAAAATAAATTCCACCTAAAGCCGTTAGCGCTTCACAAAGCTGCGTGAAGATTAAAAACATTGCCTAATTCAACTATTTTAGGCGCTGATTGTAGGCAAAGATATTACCCAATTATCCTCTTGAATTGTAGTCACAATAAGACTACAATTAACATATGAGTTAATTAAGAGGTGATTCTTATGCGTACGGCTGACACTTATGTTCGCGCTCGTATTGATACTAATACAAAGGAACGTGCTGCTGATGCCCTAGAGGCGATGGGGTTGTCCATATCAGATGCTATTCGCTTGCTTATGTTACGAGTGGCTGATGAGCGACGGTTACCTTTTGAAATAAAAGTCCCTAATGCACGCACCCGAAAAGCTATGGCTGAGCTTGAAGCTGGAAAAGGAAAACGTTTTAGTAGCATTGATTCTCTCATGGAAGATTTAAATAATGAGGACGATTGAGCGCTCCACCACATTTAAGCGAGATTATAAACGCATAAAAGCAACGCCGCGTTATAGGAAAGATGTAGATTCATTGCTTTCTGATATTTTGAAATTTTTATTAACTGACAAAGCATTGCCAGAACAGTATCTTGTGTTAGGCGACAATTGACGCCGACCGGCAATGTCAATTGTCGCCTAACATATCGCGATGATACGCTGATTTTATTAATGTTTAGACATGGGCTAAGAGTAGGAGAGATTGTTTCATTACGCTGGGATCAAATTGATTTAAGACAGGGATTATTGCATGTTCATCGCTTAAAAAACGGCATTGCTTCAACCCACCCATTACGCGGTATAGAATTAAGAACCTTAAAAATGAGCAGCAAAGTATGAGCGATGAATATTTTTATATACAGAGAACAGATACCGAAATTGAAAAGAGATTCGTTCTAAATGCCTTCGTTATTGCTAGAGATATCTTAGTTAACAACAAAATTGACAGCTATCTTGGGAAGGATCAGGTTAAATTGACATTAGACGTCATAGGGAGCCTATTGTCTCACACATTATCAAGAGGTGGGTTAAATGAATGTGAATGATATGAATAGTGCAGCAATATTGCGTTGGAAGATCGGTCATCGATTGTTTTTCTTTTTAACCCAAGGATTAATTATCATTCATCATGATATTAGGAAATCAATTGCCGCCAACAAATTTTCAGAGGCGATTAAGGCAATGGAACAAGCAATATCATTGTTTGATGCCTCGATTGTAGCATTTAATTTTAGCTCTGGTTATTCACGGGAAAAATATACATTGGAAGTTAGGCCGAGTGTATCTCCTCCTTATTTTGATTCATTACTTTCCGGAACACAGTATATTGATCATACTGAAATGTTAAAGCAGATTAAATCATGTAGAGAATATTTTATTAATTTGCCAGAAGTCTTAAGGCCAACCTATGAGAGATATATTTCTTCAATAGAAAGGCTTTATTGTAATCATTCAAAAGTATGTTCCAGGATAGTGGGAGATCATCATTCGGAGCCAGCGAAGATTAGGGACCATTATATGACTAGAACGTTAAAGTATGCTGGAGCTCTTGACTCAAAAGATTAGCTCGTAACAATATATGAATGCTCTAAATTGGACAGCGCGAAGGCCTTATGTGTAAACAGAAGCTCTTATCTGCATATATTCTTCTAACACTGTCAGCATTATTTTGGTCTGGAAACTTTGTTATGGGTCGAATTGTTCATACTGAGATTCCGCCGTTTACTTTGGCATTTTTCAGGTGGATGCTAGTTATAATAATCTTGCTGCCCTTGAACTATTCTAATATGACGAAAAATTTTCCTGAAATCAGAAAACACTTTATTAGTTTATTAGTATTAAGCATATTAGGCATTACCATCAACAGCTCTTTTGTTTACTTAGGGTTGAACTTCACTACGGTTCTCAACACAAGCTTAATATATGCAACAGTCCCAGTATTAATTATTTTACTGTCATTCATCTTGTTGGGTGATTCATTGTCGCAATATAAAATATTTGGGATGCTGCTCTCATTTATTGGGGCGATATTTATTATCTCAAACGGCAACTTACGCACCATATCGAAAATACACTATCAATTAGGTGATTTCTTTATTTTGATTGCGGTAATATCTTGGGCATTTTTTTCTGTTATCTATAAAAAGATGACCATAAAAATATCACCATTTCTATTTTTATTAGTAACAGCAATTATTGGGGATATTTTTTTGCTACCATGCATGTTACTAGAACAGTATATAGGACATATTGCGCATTATAATTTTCTGATCTTAAGCGGCGTTTTATATGCATCTTTATTTGCTTCTGTGCTAGCCATAACATATTGGAATATTGGAGTAAGAGTGGCTGGTCCCAGTGTGGCAGCACATTTTTTTAATTTATTACCGTTGTTTGGCTCAATCCTGTCAATGCTATTCCTTGGTGAAACGATGCACTGGTATCAGTTATTCGGAGGTTTCTTTATTTTACTAGGAGTATTACTTGCGGCAGGTGAAGCAAGTGTAAAGTCTATTTTATACAAAATTCGTTATTATAAGAGCTTAAACATCGATCCGCCTAATCCTTCCATAGGGTAATATCATCATCGGATCTGTGTGGCCAAAATCCATGTTTGTAATAACAGGTAAATCTTCACGATCAAATTCCTTTAGAATCTTCAAAATACATCTATCATATTTTTCAAAATCACGTGGGTCAATAAGATGTCCGCCAAGCTTACTGAATAAAATTCTTTTAATTTGCTGAAGAATTTTTTGCGCGCCTAGGTTTCGGATAAATCGTTCAACTTGAATAGGCGTCATTCCTTCTTCCGATGTTTCTAAAAAGAGGATTATTAACCTCTGCCGATATTGGACGAAGAGCCAAGAGTCAATCTAATAAGAGCATGCTCTTATCAGCATCTGGCAATGAGTCGTCAAAAAAGAAAAGAATAGCGGCAACGAAAGTCGCCGCTTAGTATTAGAAGCTATCGGCTAAAGCCGAGAGTAGTTCACAGAACTTTAATAAAGTAATTACCTATATATTTAAACAATAATAGAATGATTAATAAAATAAAAGGAAGAGCAAATGAAATGAAAATCATAGCTTCTCCACCCATAGTAAAAATAACACCGTTTCTCCAAGCATCCTCTAATGGCCCAATGACTATTGTGGGTTTTGCTAGTTGAATTTCTTCGCGAGTTGCATCAATTTTAATACGTACTGGAACAACTATATTTTTGACCCCATGAAATTCATATATGTGGAGTGCGGGTTTTTTTAAATTATGATTATAAAATCCCCAATCAATTCCTGATTCAGATGCATTGTATTGTAATTTTTTAATAAAACGATGATTGCTAATATCTGCATGTATTGCTCGATAAATAAGTTCATTCTTGCAATCTTTTTCTGATCTTCTAATTGTTTGTTTTACTAAGGAGTCGATGAAATCGCATGACTCATATTTTTTATTCATTTCACTATTTAAGAAGGTAATATCAACACTGTAATCACCGCTATATTGGGGGATAAAATTGAATTTTAGTTCATTCCTTGAAATGGCTGTAAAAGGAACAATGATGCTGTTTAAACGATAGAGATGCCAATAATTAATTTTTAAAACACTCACTCCTAACAAAATACCAATCAAGTATATACTAATTAAACAAAATAGATGCATTGAAAATTTTAAGTAAGTTGTTATAGCAATGAAACAGCCAAGGATAAAAGCGAAAAATAACATTAAAACAAAAATTGCTTCCATAAAAGACCTCGGAGATTAGCTATTCAATTGGATGAATTAAATTTTTAACTACACTTTGATCTTGAATATGACTGCTAGTTAATTCACTACTCTGAATAATGTGATGATTATCAACAACCCGATAAAGCTTTTTATAGGCTTTTTTTGATTGATGGTATTTATAAGGCACGTTGATCTTCCTTTTCCTATTTTTATTTTTAGCAAGGCTATCATAGTTTAGGGAAAAGTAGTATATTTTTTGTGCTGGGAAACAACGCCAAATGAAGCCACAAACAATAGGCATAATCGGGGCTCAGGGCCATTTGGGCCAGAGCCTCTGTAAGCGTCTTCAGCGCTTGTATGGAAGTGAGGTTACCCTCGTCCCAAGCGTCGACAAGGCGTCGAATAAAGCAATCGCCGCTCAATCGGATGTAATACTGATAACAGTGCGGCCCGAGCAAATGGATGATCTGCTGAGAGAGATCGCACCACACCTGAAACCTAATGCGGTCGTCATCTCGTTCGCCGCGCACTACCCTCTTGCGTCGATCATACAGGTCGTGCAACGGAGGTCCGCGCGAGTGATAGGCGATATCAAATGGAACTTATGCGGATATCTCTGTGGCGGCGACATGTCGAGCGAAGAATTCAATTCTTTTTTCGACTCACTTACAAAAACAAGGCCGCTTGAGTTGCATAGCGATGCAGAATTCGACCAGTACGCGATACTCTTGGTGCACGTCATCGTCGTTTTGCATCTCGAAAAGTTGCAGCGTATCGAGAATGCCGATGAACATCTCGAATTTGCTGCGAAAGGACTTTCACGCTTCGGAAGAAAATTCCAAGCAAGTGAGTTCCGACACTTCGAACTCGGTGATGATTCAGAAGCAGCGCTCAAAGAACTTGCAACACCAGGCGGCATCACAGAAAAAACGCTCGAAGCATTACGTGGTACAAGTAAACCGGCGGAAGTGCATCAAAAAGTTATAGGTTAAGTCCGTAAAATGCTGCCAATTCAGTTCTAAATTTGCCCAGGTGCCATTTCAAGGGGAACTATCGTATCCACCCCGGCTGGTAATAGCATAAAATCCATAAAAACCGCTGCTTTTTTACCGGAATTATAATTGACACCTTTCGTATTGGCTGGCATGGTAAAACAATGTCCGGCTTTCGTTATTTTTGGTTGATATCCCTCAAGATACAATGTTGTTTGTCCTTTAAGTACACATGTGGTAACCGGAAAATGATGATAGTGCACATATATTCTTAGTCCTGGTCCACGAGTTACCTTAGATACATAACGATGCATGCCATCAACCATTTGAGAGAGTATTATTTCATTGACTCCGCCAATCTTACCAGGTGGCACTTCTCCATTTATTTTGTTATCCCTGGACTGAGTAAAACTTTTTGGGGAGAGGAGCTCGTGTTCAGTCGAGTAAACCTTGAGATTATTTTGAACCGGCACCGGTATCGTGTTGTTGCTTTTCGCAAATACACCGTAATTAATAAAAATCGCTATGCCTGTAATCAATAAGTATTTGGTTGCTATTTTCATACCCTCTCCATAGGTCAGAATTTTCTATCATTTGATATTATAATCTAACCTTCACCTTTTTGTCAGACTGTGAGAGCATAAAAAAGTGGGGGGCTTATCTTGAACAAACTCATCCCTTCATTGCCATCTATCTTAGCTAAAGACATTATTTGTTAGCGTTAATCGGGTACCTAAATGACCCCACGGATTTTTATGGTCTCAAAATTAGCTTTTCTGGCATAGAAGTGCTATCATTATGATAGCACACTATTTTGATTTTTTGGGGGAAATTATGGCAGAACTACTAATCCGAAACGTAGAGTTAAAAGTCATTAAGCGGTTAAAATTGCGTGCTAAACTACATCACAGATCATTACAGGGTGAATTAAAATACATTGTTGAAGCAGCTACTAAAATGTCAATTGAAGAAGCGAGAAAAGCGAGTGATACGTGGCATAAACGTTTGTCAGGTCATTCATTCAGCGACAGCTCGAAACTTATTCGAGAGGATAGGAATCGTTGAAAACTATAGTGGTAGATGCGAGTGTTGCTATTAAATGGTTTATTCCAGAAATACACGCTATAGATGCTTCGCGCTTATTACAAAAAAAATTGCGGTTTATAGCACCTGACCTCATTTTTTCAGAAGTTGGTAATATTCTGTGGAAAAAAAACCGCTCGAAAGAATTAACACTTGAGATTGCAACTGAAATTCTAAATGATTTCAAAAAACTGCCTATTGATATCCATGAAAGTGAGCCCTTACTCGATGCAGCATGGCAAATCGCTACAACACATCAATGTACTGTTTACGATAGCCTATATGTAGCTTTGGCAAAAATTGAAAAATGTGTGTTAGTGACCGCAGATCAAGCCCTCCATCATGCCTTAAAGACTACACCTTTAGCTCGCACGTTGCTTTGGATAGAAGATATAAAAAACATTGCCTAAAAAGCAGAATGGTATTGTTGCATAAATCATATTCTATGCAACAATACCTTAACTTCTGATAAGATAATAATATATGGATAGAAATATTCTCGCCAATCAATTACTAGAACATGCGCTAAAGAAAACACCCAAAAAAATAGCTGTCATTGATATGAATGGGTCTTATTCATATGAATTATTAGAAGAAAAATCAAATTTGCTTGCTGCTCATTTCCAACAAGCAAATTTGCGAAAAAAAAGAATCGCCGTCCTTCTTCCAAATAGTATTGAATTAATTTATATCTATCTTGCTTGTTTTAAATCTGGCGCAGTGCTTGTACCATTAGAATTTCGCGACGCCCCAGAAGAAACATTACATGTTTATCAAGATGCTATGCCTACATGGCTGATCATACATGAAGATAAACTCGGAGAGTTAAAATTAGTAGACATTAAAAAGACAAGTATAGAAAAAATATTTATTGTAAGTAAAACTAATGTTAAAGATAAAGAAAATTTTTATGATTTATTTAGCGCTACAATGCCATTCCATACAATTGAATTCTTACCTACTGACTATACTTTTTTACTCTATACTTCTGGATCAACTGGTTTGCCAAAAGGTGTTATTTATACTTATGCTAGTACTGCCGCAATGATCAATAGTGTTTTAGATGCCCTACCATCGATCTCAGCAGACTCAACCTTTGTAATTCATGATTCTAATAGTCATATAGATGGGTTACTTGAAGTGCTACCACAACTCTATGCTGGTGGAACAGTTGTATTAAGAAAAAACTTTGATGTTGAAGATTTTTATCAAAGCTTAAGAACATATCGTCCTCATTTGATCGGCGCACATATTAATCATTTGTGGCAAATAATTACATATCCTCATTTGCAAAAGGATGACTTCCGCTCTGTTTCACAGATATTTACAGGAGGCGATGAATTACCATTGCAATTGCAACAAGCATTCATTGATAAAACTGGATTATTTATTCAAGTTGGCTACGGTATGACCGAGTCAATTTGGTTAACTATTACACATGAACCCTACTTACAACAACGCGGTGCAATGGGTAAACCTGTTAATGACCAGATTAAATTACGCTTAGTTGATCAGTCAGGCAATGAAGTAGTGCCGGGTAAAATTGGTGAAATCTGGGTAAATGCACCTATGAATACGCTCGGCTATTGGAATAATCCAACAGCCACTTTAGCTGCATTTGAAAAAGAATGGTTTAAAACGGGTGATAGTGCATATCAAGATACTAATGATAACTATTGGTTTGTGGGGCGTATCAAGCAAATTATAGAAAGAAATAGCGAAAACATTACACCATATGAAATTGAACAAGCTATTTGTCGTCATCCTGCTGTAAGTGCAACGGGTGTGATTGGTGTACCTGATCCAAATGAAGGACAAGTTCCAGTAGCTTTTGTCATTTTAAAACAAGAAAAATATCTAACAGAAGATGAATTAAAAAAATTCTTAAAAACCCAGATTGCTGACTATAAAATTCCAAAAGCCATTTATTTTATAGAATCATTACCACTTACAAAAAGTAATAAATTAAATCGTGAAGCATTAAGTACTTTGTACCAAAAGATAACAGATGAGCGTATGTAAAGTAGTACAATTTTAAATCAATATTAGAAATAAATTACAAATAATAGTCAATGTCTCACATAGATTGCATCTATTGGCTATTCTCTTATATCAACAAAATAGAAACAATACCGCCTATTTAAAAAAATCTTCTCCATTCTAAAGTGTGGAAATAGGTTACGAATAAAAATAGTAGCGCTTTTGAGTGCTGTTAACTAAAGCATGAAGGAAACTTAGTATGCAAGATCGGAATAAAACTTTGGAATCCATTGGATTGCAAGAAAAAAGCAAATCAAGCATTCATAATCAACAACAAGAGATTTTACTAGTAGCAATCAATAATTATCTTAGGTGGCGCCACAATAAAAGCGTGCCTGACGATCGTGGGTACACTGTCAAAGCTTTTACTTGGCTTCGTCATTATACAGCCTTTGGAGAAAATCGCGCAATTAATCTAAAGAATGCTCTTTCTTCACTTCGTATGCCTAACCCCATTCAGTTACTTCAAAACCATTTTAAAAAACATTCAAAAATTAACAATCATTCTCTTGACACGTATTTACTAGAAAGCATATTAAAGAATAAGCACTTATTTTTAATTCCCTCTCAATTCAATAGTTTGAATACAATCAGTTTACGCATAGAAGTACGTAAAATTATCCTGAAGCAAAAAATCCATGCCCCTGCAGAATATGCCTATATGATTGCTATATCGTACCACAATGATACTAGTGTTAAAGATCATCTACAAAAAGCATGTGACTATTACGCATTGGCAGTACGGCATGATCATGTTGCATCACGCGAAGCATTAAACATATTAGCCACTGCTGGTAATAGTGAAGCTCAATATGTCCTTGGAGTTGAATATTATCGTAAAAATGAATTTAATGAAGCAATCAATTGGTGTATGCATGCAGCTGAACAGGGGAATCCTAAAGCAATTGCTTATTTATTAGAAGCCAAATTAAGTGTTGAACATTATTTAATGATAGCCAGGAAGTATGAACAAGGAGATGGTTTTAAAAAAAATATAATTTCTGCCATTACTTTTTATGAAAAAGCGAGCGCTTTAAATAGCAAAGACGCAGCATTTCGCTTAGGTCAATTAAGTCAAGAATGTGACAAAAACGATCAGAAAGCATTTTACTATTATTTAATAGCAGCCAAACAAAAAGATGAAACCGCATTAGAAATCATGATAAAAATTGCGGAGCATTATAATGATGATAAATTACGGTTTGTATTAGCCCAACTTTACCTAGATGTTTTTGGTGATCACTCATTCGCATTAGCCTATTTTAAGAAATTAGCCGATAGGCAATGCAAAGATGCCATAAACCAGTTAAATGCTCTTAGCAAAAAAAATCCAAAATATGCTTATATAATCGCAAAATTATACGAAGATGATCCTGGTGTTGATCATCACCTACAAAAAGCGTGTGTTTATTATTCGCTTAAAGTACAAGGTGAGCTTGATGTATCAGTCAAAGAGTCAACGAAAAAGCAACTAAATAATATTTTAAATTCAGAACAAATAACCGCAAAAGAACTAACTAACATGGGCAAAATGTATCACGAAGCCAGCGGTGGAATAACAAAAGATTATGCAATGGCAAAACAGTGTTTTGAAAAAGCCTGTGAAAAGGGTTGTGAAATGGCTCATTATAATCTTGGGTTAATGTACCAACGTGCTCACGGAGTTGAAAAAAATATTATTACAGCAATACGCTATTATCAACTAGCCGATAACAAAGGGTATGGTTTAGCAAAAAAATTAATAGATGATCTTTTAAACTCCAATGAGATAAGACCGAATGAACTGAATATCATTGCTTCGATGTATTACAGTGGCAGTGATGGAATGCCTAAAAACTATTCACGGGCACTTATGTTTTACCAGAGAGCAAGTCACCTTGGAGATAAATCAGCTGCTTTATGTTTGGGTCAAATTTATCAAATTGAACATGACGGTATTCAAAAAAATATAAATCTTGCTTTTCAAGCTTATCTACAAGCAGCAAAACTGGGTGATCACGAAGCTTTGATCCCATTAGAAAGATTAGGAGATGAGCTCAGTGCGGAAAATCAATTAGCGCTCAGTCAACTGTATGGATCGTTTTTTAAAAATAAAGAAAAAGAAAATTATTGGCAGATGAAAGCAACAGAAGTAACACGATTCAAAACAAAAATTAAATAAATAGGATTTAAATACCATGAAAGATTTATATCAAGCACTTGGCATAACACAAGAAGCATCACCGCAGGACATAAAAAAAGCATACAGAAAGCTAGCATTGCATTCTCATCCTGATAGAGGTGGTAATGCGGAAATAATGGTGTTAATTAACGATGCTTATGAAACACTATCTGATCCAGAAAAACGGCGCAATTTTGATGCTAATTGGGATGTTTTTCAACAAGCAAATATTGATGCTGAGCCTGATGCAACTGATGGATATCTCCAAGCAGGCCCTACTCTTCCTTATTCGCAAGTCTTTAAAGAGGAACATAATGTATTAGTGCATCAATACAAACAAGCCCCACTCGCAAAAAACTTAGAGGACCACAATCAATTATTTGAATCTGGTATTTACCACTTTAAAGAGCAAGGCGCAGCTGGTGGGAAATATCACGATATTTTTTCATTTATTCGTGCCAAAACAAAAGATGCTACTAAAAATAAATTATCAACACCACCAACATTATTCGCACCACCACAACAACTCACTCCGATTACTGCTGTCAAGTTGTTTACGGATTTCTTATTGGGCAATTATTTTGGTTTAGAATTAAAAAAATTAAGTGGATACCTATCTTTCGAAATTTTGAAAATAAAGTCAGAGAATTGTTATTCTTCTGAAATATTACTTTACGAAGGGATGTTTGAGATTGTTTTAATAACAGAAAAAACACCTGTTCAGTTAGATGATCTTATGATTGCACTTAAAAAAATAACAGATTATGCAAAATGCGCACCAACTCTAATATTGTCTGCTATTATTCCTTTATTCTACAACAAATTTTTCCGAAATCTATACGCCTATGCACTGACTTTATACTGGCGTTCAAGCAAAAATTTGTTCGCTTCAGAAAATTTAAAACAATTTGATGGACAGGAAGAAGCAAAAGAACTTTTCAATGTGTTGAAACAACGATTATCCAGCAACTCTCAAAATGAGAATTTATCTAGTTTAATTCAATATGTTAAATTACTTTATCATTTTGAGAAAGACTTACATCAATCAAGCCCTTCAGAAAAAACAGCAGATGATTATAGAAACGATGCATTTCATTTTTTAGATTGGATTCCAATTTTTATCGATCAAAGCAGCAGACAAATTCTTGTTAATATTTTTTTACAAATCGGTATAAAATTTCAACAAGCGGCTAGATTAGAAACTCGGCCTACTATTAAAATGGCTGATGAAAGATTAGCATTAAAAATGTATTTAACAGCAGTAGGGATTGGATATCATTCAACGCCTGATATAGAAATATATGCTAACACGCAAGTATTGAAATACATTTCTTCTTTTGAATTCCATGATTCAATGCTAGATGAAATTGTCCCTGCTTTGAAACAGCGCACTTTGATTATTGTTGATGTATTTCCATTTTTTGAAAGCCATCAATCAAATGTCGCTTTTTTGAGACAAGAATCTAAAATGATACATTTAATGCGTCATTTGTTAAATACGATGATTGAAACTTATGAATATAATAAATCTCATTCAGATGGCATTTTGATAGATCATTCCAGTATAACAATCTTATATCAAGCCTATGAAGCATGTTTAAAAAATTGGTATCAGGAAGAGTATGATCCGGATGTTGAAAAAAAATTCCGTTTAGATTTAATGGATGAATTATTATTTGATAATGCTTGGACATTTTTAGATGTCGAACAACGGATTGATTCCCCATGGATTATGGTTGATAGAGATAAAGAAGGGTGGATGAAGCCATCCAGATCCTTACCTTATACTGAAGAGAAAAAATATGTTAAATACCGGGCAATCAATGGAGCAGAAGTTAATCATAAAACAGGGGGAATTAATTTTTTTATGGTGCCGTGGACGCAAGATCGTCCAATTTATGAAAAAACATTTACTCTTTTTGATGTGCAGGAAATGGTAGAAAAAAACCTTGGGGGAGCAATTTTTAGCTTAGATCCTGTTGATCCACAAAAACCTTATCATCCCTTTAATTTAATGCGATTTTCTCCTTCTCAACTCTGTGAAAGTGAACTATTAAATACAATGTTATTAACAGATTATGTATTAAAGTTTTTAACAACGAATCAAGAAGTACAAGGCCAGTATCCTTTCGACCAAAGACCGGTTGCTCCTATGATTCAACACTTACCGGAGTATTTGCGTAAAATCATTGATGATTTTCAAAATGAACAACATTTTGGATCGCTACACCGATTTTGGATTGAAGCAGAAGAACTCGATATATCGTTATCTGATGTAGAGATAAAAAATGATGACATTACAAGAATCGGCCTTGGCAACTTAAAAATGATTGTAAAGAAACATAGAATGGAAAGAGATATACATGGGGAACTAAAAGATGTTGGAAATGAAGATGAAGGTTGGCCAATTTATGTTTTAACTCCAGAGCAAATGCACGAATTAGAACGAGGGAAAAGGGTTATCGATGGTCACGCCATGATTTTTATCTATGCTGAGACCAAACTGTTTTATTGGGAAAATAACGCAGTTCTTCATGCTCATGCCCCAAAAGATTTTCGTGAGACACTCATTAGATTATATTTACAGCCGAGAGATTCAAATGGGAAAATAGCGCAAAATACAAAAAACATGCCATTACTGTATAGGACGACAAAAAAAATGGCACTCCAATCTGAAATATCTCATCGTTATTCTCCTGAATTTATTTTCGCGCATGAATTTACAACTCACTATGATGAATTCGCCCAATATTTACCCGAATTTGGACGATTGAAAGAACTCAGTAAAATATGCACTTTAGTTCGGCTTTTAAATGGTATGCGTCAATCGAATGAAGAAGAATTACAGGCGCTAAATTATTTGCTGAATTCTTCTGTTACATCTCCGCCCGATACCGATATTTATCGACAATATCAACAAAGTTATCAAAAAACTTGCGAAAATATTACGTCCGTATTTCAAGATTTAAGACAAGATCTTGCTTCTTCGGTATTGCAAAAAAAATGGAATGAAAAATTAAACGAACTTAAAAATGAAATAGGAAATTTATATTTTGATAGTAGTTCACCAGAGGTAAACGAAGCCTGTCAGAATTGGCATGATCAAATTTCAAAAGATAATCCGGGCGTTTCCTCATCACGTATTTGGAATGAAGTCATCAATCCAAAAAAATCAGACATTGCAAAGCAATTATCAAAATCAAAACAAGAAAATTGTCGTAATCAAATATACAACATTTTCTCGCCTCGTCTATCGGCACCATTAGGGGCCAGCTCTTATGGAAAATTAATTGATTCCTTTATGCAAGGAAATATTAATCCCTTGTCAGAAGCCTTAATTAATTATGAAAAAACAAAAGCACAAGAGGATATGAATAAACAATTTCCATATAGTTCAACCAAAAATATTGCATTAGCCTTAGATGATTATGGTGATGCTACAGCAAAAAGTATCGCCACTGACGAATCTCGTCGGCAGTTGCTGCGACGAAAAGAAACAAACGATAAACTTGCATCGGGGTTTACCCAAATTAATTTGGGTAAACATGAAGCAAAAGTTGATTTAGAAGATCAGTGCTTTTGGGTGCCTGCTAGCGTTCGTCATGAAGTGCGTAGAGATGGTACTACTGGTCTTGCCCGATATTCATTTTTTGTGTATGGTGGCGTCAATATTCAGCCTCATGTTAATATTGTTCCGGGTGGCAATGGCCCTCTGGGAGGCAATGCTGTTGGAGGAGGGGCATTTAATCGGACTGAAA
>Ga0155613_1032_pt1 | contig 14315 bp, 11 predicted proteins | sample RifCSPhighO2_12_FD_107270 | JGI IMG/M metagenome (GOLD analysis project Ga0155613, IMG submission 107270) | Gammaproteobacteria bacterium RIFCSPHIGHO2_12_FULL_37_34
CCAGCATTGTAGGTAGAAAGTATCTGCTTGGTTGCTTCAAAAACTTTTGAACTTAAAAACTCTCTTCCTGTTGTTAGCACATCATCAAGTTTCATTTGCCCAATGGCCGCAGATAATGATCCTGCGGCTACTTGTTGAACCGTTTCATTGGGACTTACCACATTAAACAAATAAGCGCGTGGATCACTCACTCGATACTGTACATTTAATTCGACATTGACTAGATTTTTCGATTGATCGTTAATATCGCTGCTTGCATCCGTAGGCGTCACTTCGACTGATTGCTTAGGTAAATCACCTTGTTCAGACGATTTTGTCAAAAAGTCGCCATCTAGTGAAAATGAATAAATCTTTTGGGTATCTACTAAATATTTCGTTTCGATAAATCGTGCGATCCAATGTAGTCCAGGCGGATAAACATCAACATATTTACCCAACCTTAATACCACCGCTTTCTCAGCTGGGTTAACAATGTAAAAACCTGATAATCCCCAAATAGCAATCAATACAACGGCAGTGATAATAATACCGTAACGACGACTAGATGGAAGAATGGGATCGTTGGGATTGTTTTTGTTCTTTTTGAAGCCAAAACCATTACACAGCTTGTGAATGAATTTAGCGATGACTTGATCAAAGTCTTGATCGTGTTTTTTATTCCAAGGGTCATCCTGTTTATTGTTTCCACCAGGCTCATTCAATGACATACGCTGCTCCGATTTGGTGAAATTTAACTAGACTGTATTAAGTAGACTGACAGTATACAGCTAAGTGGTTGGACTTCAAATTTATTACTGTACGATCATGAAGTAATTCGCTCAATTCATGATATCTTTAGTGAGCGAACATTATAAAGTACACGATTGATTAATAGAAAAGGTGCTGATTGATAGGGTGATGTTGCCGGAAGGACACAAAATGTGTGCATAGGTTAGCCACAAGGGGAGAGGTAAAAAATAGCATCATCTACTTAAAAGACTTTGAACAGGCTTAAGATATTGGCGTTATAATAATGGTATGCAAGATATCAAACAGCCTATTGTCGATCTCATCACACGCATACGATTGATTCAAGTTTTTCCTTGTTTTACTAACTTATCACACATGCAATGTGAAGAATTTGCAAGCATCATGCAAGAAATTACTTACAACACACAAACTATTATCGTTAAGGAAGATGAATTAATTGATAGTATTTATATTATTGTAAATGGTACAGCTGAAGTTACACAGCAAACTTCTGATCACAGTATCGTACCGATTGCTACTTTAACAGTTGGTGAAGCAATAGGATTAAGTGATACCGGTTTTTATTCGACAACGGGTAAACGCACTGCCACAGTAACGGCTGTGACGGCGATGTTGGTTTTACGTTTAACGATAAAAGATTTATACGATTTTCTAAAGAAGCATCAATTAGAATCGTCTTTATATGCTTCTTCTCTACAAATGCTCCGTATGCAGTTGATTAAACAATCTTTACCTTTTTCTAAATTGTCACATGAACGTTTACAATGGCTTGCAAAACAAGTAGAAGAAGTGCATGTTCCAGCTGGAACAATTTTGTTTCATCAAGGAGATAAAGGTGATCAATCTTATTTAATTCGTACAGGTCAAGTAGCGATTTATGTTGAAGATATTCATCATCAAGAACGTTTATTAGGATTGTTAGATCCACCCATTTTATTTGGCGAAGCAACGCTTATTACACGCGCACCGCGCAATGCAACCGCAAAGGTTGTCAAAGATTGTGAGTTGTTAATTATTCGCCATGATTGTTTATCTGAATTGCTTGCAGCAGAACAAGATATTGCAACGATGTTTATGACACTAACAGTCGATCGTAGCCGTCCCCTACAAAATCCCCATGTTACTATTCATCATCGTGTTGCCGTGGATGGGCAAAAAATAATAATTTTAAAAAATCCTGATCATAGCAATTATTTTAAGCTTTCAACAGAAGGATATTTTATTTGGCAACAATTAGATGGTCACCATACCTTGCAAGATATTACGTTAGCTTTAGTACAGAAACATCAAGTGTTTGCACCAAACATTGTAGTTGCATTGATATCAAAGTTAATCATGGCTGGATTTGTTGCTAATTATCATCCTGAAGAAAAAATACAATTAACATCACTCCCTGTCTGGAAAAAAATAGCAGTTGTTAGTCGTCAATTATTATCTAAGCGTTTTACATTTGGTGATGCTAATTGGTGGTTAAGCGGTATTTATAACTATGGTATTCATTATTTATTTACGACATTAGGACAAATTATTTTATCTGTTTTCATTTTAGTTGGATTCGTATTATTTATTATGCATACAGAATCTGTTTTGTTTTTTTTACATACGGAACATGTGCATGTATTACTATTATTATTAACTTTAATTCCATTTAGTATCATGAGAACCATATTGCATGAGTTGGGTCATGCATTTGCTGTAAAAGCTTTTGGTTATGAAGTCCACCGTATGGGTATTGGTTGGAGTGGAATAAGGCCGATAGCATTTACAGATACTTCCGATATGTGGTTGGCAGCTCGTGTACCACGAATGATTGTTAGTCTAGCGGGTGTGTATGCAGATGTGCTTACTGCAGGATTATTTTCATTTTTAATAGTAGTTATTTCTCATCCTTATTTGCAAAGTGTACTATGGCTATTTGCTTTGTATACGTATATTGGTGCGTTTAATAAGCTAAGTCCATTACAAGAGACGGATGGTTATTATGCTTTAATGGATTATTTAGAAAAAACACATTTACGAGAAAAAGCAGTGATTTGGTTAGTCAACTGGTATGCATCTCGCAGCGTAGTACATCTATCACACTCATTAAAAGAAAATAAACCAGAAGTGTATTATTGGATATTATGTATTTCTTATTTAGTCGCAGTTAGTTTACTCACATTTTTTCTGCAGGAATTAGCATTATATGCATTTAAAATTATTTCGCTCAATATTTACATTTCTCTCGTCATTCCTTTTCTAGTGGTTATTTTATCGAGTTTGAAAATTATAATTGAAATTCGTCAGAAATCCGAAGAATAATCAAATTGATACAAAAAGAACCAATACGATAAAAAATGGTACAAACATAACCTAATTTTTGTTAAACTATTGGTTTTTACCAAATAGAACAGAGACTTGTATATGAAACCAAAAATTTCTATCTCATTGCACGAAACAGGAGAAAGGGATGTCAACAAGGTTGATCCAAAAACAGGGTTCCGTGAAATCGAAATAAGGACAATCTTAGGGCAAGTTGATGCCTTAGATCATTTCATTTCTAAAAAAGGTGCGCGCTTATCTCATGTTGTACATGGTAAAAAACCTCCTTATTATCTACATATATTATATTGCGCCTGTTTTATTGAAGATTTGGATAAACGCAAGCAGGTGCTCAATTGGATGCTTAAAGAAGAACGATATCATGCTTTAAAAGATGATGGAATTTTAATTGAGCATATTAAAGCTGCTTTAGGGGAGTGTCTGATTACAGAAAAAGAGCCAGGTCTATCCGATTGTTTAGGCTTTACACCATATGATTACCTGATTCTTTCTGGATTTGATTTTTTAGACAATCCAACCAAAATTAATCTTACTCGCAAGATAACATCAGGATTTTATTGTGGAGTAAATATTGCTTGGCTTTTAGCTGATATTGAATCAAAGCAATTAAGCAAGCAATTGGCTTTAGGTTCTCTTAAAGATGATGAGATAATTGATTTTAATGTGTGCCCGGAAGATAAAAATAATCTATGGTGTGGTACAACTCTAGGATGGCAATTGGTAAGAGCTGACAGTCAGCTTGAGAATTTTAGGATATTAAATGAGTTGCGCAAAAAAAATAAAAAATCCCCACTGATTCATTTGAATGCTACACCTTCTAATAAAAATTGTATTGAATACCGTATTACTTTTCTAGAGTCGCTTGGATTATCTCCCAATATAGAAATTATTAGGACGCGATTTAAGATATTGAAAGAATTGTTAATAGAATACCCCGATCAGTTTATTAGCTTACGTGTGTATCCAGAGCATCCAGATTGTTTAAATAGAGGATTAACATTGGCTCGGTTTTTTACTATTTATCTTTATGATACTCGTTTTGAATGTTGCTTTATAAACATCGCATCTTCATTTGATGCAAATGGATGGAATATTTTGCTAAATAGCATGCATAGCAATGTAGCCTATGTTCGTGCTCAGAACGGACTTTTTTATATTAATAAATCAGAAAAAACATATGTCCAAATTGAATTGGAAAAAGAAAAGCTGCAATTACTTGATCAAGCCACACTGGCTATGCCTTTACCAGAGAAATTATTAACAAAAATGGCACCTATTACAGGTTATACTGAAATTTTATCACAGGAGCAATTAGCAGAAATTACATCCATAACAGGTCATCATGGATATGATCAGAATAGTCCTTATCAACTATTTAATCTTCTACTTAATCGTGATGTAAAAGCATTGATTCCTCCAGAACAAAAGGGAATAGAACAATATCCCTATCAAAATGACGAGTTAGAAAACAAATTAACATATGTCAGTTGTCCTACGCACTATCCAAAACCGGTGCAACGTGTTGAATTAGGAACGATGGTTAATCCTCATAAAGAATGGACAGAAAATTTTACTGGAACGCTATTGACACTATTGATTATGCATAATGAATGGGAGATATTAAAAAATATTTTAGCTAGAGACTATTATAATAGAAAAATACCATGTTTTTGCTCTAATCAGAGCATGAAGGCAGCACAACTTTGTTCCTGTGAAGAAAAAGAGTTCTATACTAAACTTAAAATTGACATTAATGCAAAAATACCATTATATAATCTCCATATCTTAGAGAGGCAAAAATGGACGAGTCCTTCACAAGATCCAACAACAACTCTTATAGCAAGATTAATTTACAATAAACAATTCGGGATTTTGGATTATTTGTTAACACATTTTCATGCTCATGATATAAAAATTAACTTAAATGCACGGTGTAATAGTGATACAGTTACTATTCAAGAAGCCTTAAATAAAATGATAGCAGGGAGAGGGAAAGAAGCAGAAGCAGCAGAAAAGATGCTTAATAAAATTGTTACATTTAACAGTAAAACTCCAACAGTCCAAAAAAATAAAAAAGTTGAAGAGAAAAAATCTTCTAAAGTACCAGTGCCTCTGGAACCAGTCAAACTCAAACCTTCACCGGAAGATATACTATTAGATGCATTAGAGAAATTAGGCATTAAAAAAACATGTAAAAAAGAAGATGAAATAGTTTTTTCTGGGGATAAAAACACAATATTGAAATTGTATCAGGTGATCGGATTATATAAAAAGAATTTTAAAAATTTTAATTTTATAAAATTGACATTCATTTCAAAAAATGAATCTGGTCAATCAGAATGCAGGCTTCAAGGGAAACAAACTATATTAAATGATTTATTAAATAATAATAAATTGCTCAGCGACATATTGTCTAAAGTAAACGTAAAAAAAACAATTGAAATTTCAAACGTTTCTTCTTCAACTCAACCCACCTTACCATCACCATCATTACCCACACTAATTTCTTTAACAGAAATACAACAAAAAGATTGGATATCGCTTATTCGCAATGCATTTTGTCGCACGCAAGAAATGAGCATTGATTGGAATGAAGAAAAAAATTGTTTTATCTGTGTCTTACCGGCAAATCATATCTTTACATTACAAGCTTATAGTGCTAAGCGGAAGGAGCAAGAAATCTACCACATAGAAGATGACTTTATTGAAAAAGAAATAGTATCTCGTTTTCCAAAAGAAATAGCGGTTATTTCTTTTGATAAAGAAGCGAATCAAATGAGTGTTACTCCGAAAGTAGCGCATTTATTACCAGAGTTACGTAATCAATTATACGCCGATATTTCAAATGCTATACAGAATAAATTAGAGTGTGTTGGTAAAAGGAAAGAAGACAAACAGGAAATAGAAGATGATGAAAATAAAATAGAATGTGATGAGGAAAGTATTATTCAGGATGCATTAGATGATCGCCTCTCTCTAGAGCATGTGATGGATACAAAAATAGATGTTTTTAATCGAATCAAGACATTTTTGCAAGCCATAGCGCCACCCGATACTTCTTTGGGTTTTTTAGATGTAAAAAACATGCAGCGCAAGAAACGAACCAAATGGGAGTTGAGTTACACTTATTCCGGTGCGAAACAAATTGGAACAACAGATTCTATTGTGTTTTTTGAAAAAATGGCTAATGTTGTTGGAAAGGATGTAATGAGGATTTTTTATGATAACAAAACAGATAAAGTAATGTTGACTTTTTTTAATCAGCGACTCCATGAATATTTGTTTCCTGAATTTACAGATCCCATTAAGAAACAATTTTTAGACGAATTATTAAGCAGTCATTCTCAGGATGAAAATTGCCAAGCATTGATGCTTGTATCTGAATTGAAACGCGCATCCGAAAGAAAAACACATACGATAACAACGCCATCGACCAATCATATGAAAGCTGGCATCAGTCAATTCAGATTAAATGCGAATCAATTTATAAATTTGAGATATCATATGGAACGATTTCGATCTATTCAAGCACCGGATGTATCTTCAAATGATGGTATTCACTATGCTGCATTTTCGTTGCATATTTTTCAGATCTTTCGCATTTTTAGTCGAGATTCAGATTGTTATGCATTACGCAATGCACTTCGCCATCGTTTTCGGAACATAACATGGGATGCACTTTATAATCAGTTACAGCCTTTTATAAGTGCGGTTACTATTGCAATTCCGAAAGCTATCACCTATCGCAATCGATTCCTCTCTGAAGATGCCATTCTTATTCAACTCGAAGGAGTGGATATTCCATCTATTCTTTCAGGTGTTCAAAGTCATACAGCATCTAATATTAAACAGCAAGATGAAATAGTGTTATGTAAGAAAACTTTAGAAGGGCTCGTACATTCTGAAATAGATCATGATTTGAAACGTGATGCAACTTTACAGCTTTATTCTTGGTTAGGGGAACTTGAAGAGTCAGATAATCAGTTTCGTAGCATTTATCGTTCTTTAGGGCATGCGCATAACAAGCAGAACTTTGAGGAACTTGCCAATACGTTATATGCAAAGATTACTTCTGTAGGGCTATTTCGAAAAACGCGAGCAGCGTTAACGATGCAGCAATCCAGAAATATGCTGTAAATGCCCTGGATTGCCGCATCATACAAAAAACGCGCTGTCCCACCTCATTCTTCGTACACCTTTTTGCGGTGACCGACTTTTACAACCACTATTTTAATTGTGTCATCATCAATTTGACAGATAACGCGGTGATCTTCTATGCGGTAACGCCATAGGCCGTACTTATCATACGATAAAGGCTTGCCAAAAACGCGAGGATTTTCTAGTGGAGCAATTTTTTTGTTTAAGAATTTAAGAATTTTTCTTTGAATAGATCGATCTAATTTATCAAAAGCTTTGCGCGCGCTTGGTTTAAACTCAATCTCCCATGCCAATGTCTTTTAACTCCTCTTCGGTAAGGTTTAAATCTCTAACCACCTCAGCTATAGAATAGTTTTGGCCTGGTTCTTTGAGTGCCTTAAGCGCATCATAGGTATCTTCTAAGTCCTCAAGATAACTAAGAATAGCCTCCCGTACATAGAAAGTCTTAGTTCGGTGCGTCCTTTTAGACAATTGATTCAGTCTTTTGTCTATTTCATCTGGTAATCTAATGGTAAGCGAGTTCATTATACCCCCCTGCTTATTTGTCTTACACGTCTTACTTGTAAGTATATACCATGTAAAGCCAAATTACTACTACATGTCTCAATGTAATCATGCATCCCATGCTCGTACCTGCGCGCGGTAGGAGCCCTCCTTTCGCGACCACACTATATCTTCATTGGTAAAATGACTAACTCTTTACCTTGTAAATGAAGATTGCGTTGTAGAGTAAGAGGTGTTTCGTTATGAAGAAATCGTGTAATCCAATTATCATGTTCAAAAATGAGCTTACTTGAAAAGAAAATGCAATTTGAATATTTTTTATTGGCCATTTCTGTGAGCTTAGTGAGTTCTTCAACCGTATCAATTCCAAAACTTGCAAATGCTTCGGCCGCAATTCCATACTGATTGCAAAATTCAATGAAATACTTAAGATTTTCATCAACGTGTTCGCGCATTTTTTCTAATTCGCTTTGGCCAGCAAAACTTTCAACATCGACTATGCCAGCACTAATAAATACAAAATTTTTAAAATATCGTGGAAACATACGAATAACATTAAGCAAGGTGTGCATGGCCACACCTAAACTCTTACCAACAAATATGACTGCTGTCGCTTGTTGCGTATCAATTGCAATGGGAGTAGGTGGATGGACAATAGGTTGTTTCAGTTGGATATCAAGTTGAGCTAATTTTTTATTGAAAATGTAATAATGTCGTTTGATTAATAAACATATAAAAATAACTGTACAAGTAATTACAATAGTTAACCAGCCACCTGATTCAAATTTAGTAATGAGTGTAATACAAAGAATGGCACTCGTAATAATAAACGCTAAAAAGGAAAATAGGAGTCGCCATAACCAATGCAGCGATGTTTTTTTTCGGTGTGTTATCCAATAAACACATAGGCCAAATAAGGAAAGTGAAAACGTGATAAATACATTGATACTATATAAAACAACTAACAGTGATACTTTTCCATGACACCAAATTAGAATAGCAATGGCAGAAATGCCAAATAAAATCAAACCATTTTGAATGACTAATCGCGTTGATAAATGACGAAATCGGTTTGGCATCCAACCATCAATGGCCATGTTGGCTAATACACTTGGTCCTGCGAGAAATCCTGTATTGGAAGCAACGAATAGTATGCCTGCTTCTAATAATAAAGTAATAAATAACATCACCTGAGCAAAGTTTGAATGACCTAATATGGCATGAAACACAATTGCATTTAAGGTTTGGCCCATTTCTTGTTTGGGTTCCCACAGGAGAAAAAGCAATATCATGCCTGCCGCAGTTAAGCTAAGAGAAACAGCCATATAAAACATTGTCCATTTGCCAGTAGCAACACGAGGCTCACGCAAACGATTGACATTATTTGAAACAGCTTCCAGACCAGTATATGTACCACTTCCTAATGAATAGGCATGCAAGATAAGTGCAAGCACGGATGTTAAACCCATTGCCGCAATTGTTTTTTGGGTGTCTTCAATTGTTTTCGGAATAATTAAAGTGAGCCCCTGATGATGTGCAATGATGCCATACACAATTAAGATGACATGAATAATAAAAAACCCTAAAAAAATGGGTAGCAGGAATTTAATTGATTCACGCATGCCACGCATATTGAGTAGCAATAACAAAAAAATAACAGCGACTTCTGCAAATAATTTGTAATGCAATAGTTGCACTGGCAACATACTAAAAATAGCATCCATGCCGCTTGCAGCAGAAACAGCAATCGTTAATACATAATCAACGATTAAAGCAGCGCCAGAGATGAGGCCCAAGTGGGAACCTAATAATTGGGATGCTACTTTATAACCGCCGCCACCACTCGGGAAGAGTTCAATCACTTGGTTATAGCCTAGTGAAATAACGAAAACAGTAATGGCAGTTGCAATAGCAATATATAAAGCAAAATCAGTATGTTTACCAAGAGCAATATAAGCTTCCTCTGGGCCATAGAGTGAAGATGATAGCCCGTCTGCGCCTAGTCCAACCCAGGCAAGAAAGGCAACTAAAGAGACATGCTTTAAAATAGCAGGATTAAATGGATTTAAAGGGTGGCCAAACAATAACTGCTTTGTTTTTTTAATCAAAGGCATTAGTTCACAATACCATTTTTGTTAAGCGCTCAATGCGTTTTTCTAATGGCGGATGAGTTGAGAACAACTCAAACCAACTGGCATGCCGAGCAATTTTAAAAGCAGCGAGTGATGGCGCTCTGTCATCTTCTATATCGGCGCCTCGTTGCAATCGCTTTAATGCATCAATCATTTTAATACGTCCAGCTAATTTTGCGCCTCCACGGTCAGCGCGATATTCACGCCAACGAGAATAAGCGGCAACTAATATTGAACCTAATAAAGTAAAGAGAATATCAAACACAAGCGTTAATAATCCATAAGTAAGATAAGAAATGTCACCGCTTTTTTCATCGCCACGTGCCATAGCAATAGAAATTGCATAAGCAACAATGCGAGATAAGAACAAGGCAAATGCATTGACGATGCCCTGTACCAGCGTCATGGTTACCATATCACCATTTGCTACATGAGATATTTCGTGTCCTAATACACCTTCTACTTCATCTCTACCCATGCTAGAAAGTAATCCGGATGAAACAGCAACCAGCGAATTATTTTTGGATGGACCAGTTGCAAAAGCATTTAGCTCTGGTGAATGATAAATGCCTACTTCTGGCATTTTTTTTAATCCAGCTTTTCTGGATAATTGATAAACAATATCGAGTAGATATTGTTCTTGTTGATTAGTATGTTTAGGGTCAATGATTACAACACCCATTGCCATTTTAGCGATAAATTTAGAGATAAAAAGGGATATAAAAGCGCCGCCCGTCCCCCATATAGCGCAAAAAATAGCCAGCTGCGTATAATTAATGCCATAAGCTGTGAGATAAGAATGTAAGCCTAAAACATTGGTAACAATAGAAAGTGTAGCAATAACTAAGATATTGGTCGCAAGAAATAAGAGAACGCGTTTAAACATAAGTGTGGTCCTCACGTTAGCTCATGTAGGACGTTAAAATACCTCATTTTGCCTGCATTCGTAAAGCACCATCTAAGCGTATTATTTCACCATTTAGCATGGGGTTTTCGATGATGTGCAAAACCAGCATGGCATATTCTTCTGGATAAGCAAGTCGTTTAGGGAAAGGAACATGAGCAGCAAGTGATGCTCTAGCTGCAGGAGGAATTTTGGCAAACATAGGTGTATCTACGAGTCCTGGTGCAATTGTCATGACTCGAATACCAAATGGTGCTAATTCGCGTGCGGCGGGTAAAGTAAGTGCAGCAATGCCTCCTTTAGAGGCACTATAGGCAGTTTGGCCAATTTGCCCTTCAAAAGCAGCGATTGAAGCGGTATTGATGATGATGCCTCGTTCTTCTGAAGTGCCGATGGTAGATAGGGGGATCATGCAAGCGCTTGCTATGCGCATCACATTAAATGTTCCAATTAAATTAATTTCGATGACTTTTCGAAATTCATCTAAAGGCATAGGACCTTGTTGATTCACCATACGTCGGCTATGAACAATGCCAGCACAATTGATACAAATACGTGCTGTGCCGTGATATTTTTCTGCCTCTTTTATAGCGTCTTCAACTTGGTTAGCATCTGTTACATCACAATAAATAGCTTGTCCGCAAATAGTACGAGCACATTTTTCTGCTGCTTCTTTATTTGTATCGAGCAAAGCAACTTTTACGCCATGTGAACTCAATAATGTTGCAGTTGCTGCACCCATACCGGAGGCACCACCCGTTACAATTGCTGCACAATTTTTTATTTCCATAGCTTATCCTTTAACGGTCATCGGATGAATCACTCTTTTTTAATGTTACGATATCATATAATATTTTGAACTTGAGCTCTATGAGGAGTGTGTGATGAAGATTCTTGTTGCTGTAAAGCGTGTGATGGATTACAAAGCATCTGTTCGTATTAAATCAGATGGTTCTGGTGTGGAGACAGCACATGTCAACATGTCTATGAACCCCTTTGATGAAATTGCGGTTGAAGAAGCAATACGCATCAAAGAAAAAAAATTAGCTAATGAAATTGTAGTTGTTTCTATCGGCTCTGATGCTTCTCAAGAAACATTACGCACGGCCTTAGCCATGGGTGCGGATCGTGCTATTTTAATTAAAATAGACAAGGATGTTCAACCCTTAGCTGCTGCAAAAGTTCTTCACAAAATAACGCAGCAAGAATCCCCACAACTCATCATTTTAGGCAAACAAGCAATTGATACTGATCACAATCAAGTGGGTCAAATGTTAGCTGGTTTGCTTCATTGGCCACAAGGAACATTTGCTTCACAGCTTTATTTTCATGATCATGGTGTGAGTGTGACACGAGAAATTGATGGTGGATTAGAGACACTTTTTCTTAAACTGCCAGTAGTAGTTACCACCGATTTACGTTTAAATGAGCCACGTTATATTTCTTTACCCAATATTGTGCAAGCTAAACGCAAGCTCATCACTATTATTCCGGCAGACACATTAAACATTGATATCACACCACGCATTAAAATCTTGCGAGTTGTTTTACCTGAAAAAAAACGCGCAGGTGTTCGAGTGGAAAATGCAGCAGATTTGGTCAAGCGATTAAAAGATGAAGCGCGAGTACTCTCATGAACATATTAATTATAGCAGAACACGACCAACAACTTATTAAATCGGCCACTTTGCATACGGTTACTGCGGCGCAACAATTAGGTTCATCTATTGATTTATTTATTATAGGATCGCATTGTCAGGTGCTTTCTGAAAAAGCACATCATCTCTCTAAAATAAATCGAATGTTAGTTGCTGATCATGAAGTCTATACGCATCAATTAGCAGAGAATTGCGCAGCGCTTATTGCTCATCAAGGGAAAAATTATGATTACATTATTGCTGGCGCAACGACATTTGGCAAAAATATCTTACCGCGCGTAGCGGCATTATTAGATGTAGCAATGATTAGTGATGTTGTGCAAATTATTTCTGCAGATACCTTTGTAAGGCCAATGTATGCGGGTAATGTATTAGCAACGGTGCAGTCTTTGGATAAGATTAAAGTTATGACCATTCGTACTACTGCATTTCCTGCTACAGAAGTCGATCATCATTCGGTTAGTATTCAGCATCTAACCGACATTATTCCGAATGACTTATCTCAATTTGAAAGTCATGTGCTGACGCCATCTACGCGTCCTGAATTAACTGCTGCACGTGTTGTTATTTCAGGTGGGCGCGGTTTAAAAAGTGCTGAAAATTTTAAACTGCTTGAAGATATTGCCGATTATTTACATGCAGCGATTGGTGCTTCTCGTGCAGCTGTTGATGCGGGTTTTGCGCCGAATGATTATCAAGTAGGGCAAACGGGAAAAATAGTTGCTCCTGATTTATATATTGCCGTTGGTATTTCAGGTGCCATTCAACATGTTGCTGGTATGAAAGATAGCAAAGTTATTGTAGCGATTAATAATGATCCCGATGCGCCTATTTTCCAAGTGGCAGATTATATTTTAGTAGGGGATCTTTTTAAGATATTACCAGAATTACAACTAGCATTAGAAAGCTTAACCTAAATCAAGGAGAATAATGAATCCGTTTATTGCCTCTCTGTGGCAGGCTTTTTCGTACGACAAATACGAGCGCTCATGCTCTGTACTCTTATGCCGCTTTGCGGTGACGTACAAATACTTTTATTTTTGGACGTTTATGCTTTTTTTCTTCTTTCCAAAGATCATATTGTTGTTGTAAGTTGAGCCAGCTTTCTGGTGTTGTAGCAAACGCTTTTGCCAATCGAATAGCCATGCCAGGGCTTACACCAAATTTACCATTGACTAGTTCTGACAAAGATTTACGTGATACCCCGATCCCTTTCGCAATTTCGACAATTGTCAAATTGAGCGGATCGATGTAAAGCTCTTTTAATATTTCACCCGGGTGTGGTGGATTGTACATATGCATGTTAAATACCTCGTAAAATAATTCCAAATTAATGATAGTCTAAATAGTCAACGTCATAGGCATTTTCATTATCAAACCGAAATAGTATTCTCCAATTCCCGCTTATGCTGAGCGCCCAATACCCTCTTTTCCTACCCTTTAATGGGTGTAGGTTGGAACCAGGAAAATTCATATCACCAACCGAAACACTTGTATGAAGCTTGGCCAGGATTAATCGTAACTTATTAGCATGATTTCGATTAATTTTAGCAGTGCTTCCATCCAAGAAGAACAATTCTAGACCTTTATGTTTGAAATTCCGTATCATAAGAAAGTATAACGCATAACGTGACGCATGTCAAATGCCATTTTTTGCAAGTAAGTTTAGTAGAAAAGTTAAAGCAAAAGATTTTTATTACATTCGATTAATCATCGATACAACGTTTCCAGAATCAGGGTTTTTATCTTCTGCCTTGAAAGGCTTTTTAAGCGAATTAGATAATTCTTTTAATAAACTTGATAATGTTTCGGTCATAATCATGGAGTCTGCAATGAATTGTTGATGTATAGTTTCAGCTTCTACCTTAATATGCGAGAATTTACTTT
>Ga0155613_1111_pt1 | contig 14143 bp, 17 predicted proteins | sample RifCSPhighO2_12_FD_107270 | JGI IMG/M metagenome (GOLD analysis project Ga0155613, IMG submission 107270) | Gammaproteobacteria bacterium RIFCSPHIGHO2_12_FULL_37_34
AGATTTTCATGTAAAATAAGTACCTTCTTGTAGATGGAATAAGCATGCAGAAATTAAACGAAAAAAGCCACTCTTTCGAAGATATTGGTTTAGTTATTTCTTCTTTTGGCAGTAGTGTAAATGTTGAAACTAAAAATGCTCAAGTGATCCAATGCCCATTACGTCGCAATCAGGCAACACCTGTCGTAGGTGATCATGTGCATTGGCGGTTTGAATATGAGACAGGTTTCATTGTATCTATTCAGCCTAGGCAATCTTTATTATTACGCGGCGATCATCGTGGTAATAAAAAACCTGTCGCGGCTAATATTGATGCGATTGTCATTGTGATGGCTCCGCCACCTATTTTTTCGGAATATTTAGTTGATCGTTATCTTGTTGCTGCAGAATTATTGGCAATCCAACCGATCCTTGTTTTGAATAAAATGGATTTATTGCTTGATGAGCAAGCCATTACTATTCGTTTAGCGCCTTATCAACAAATCCCTTATCCTGTGGCGCTAACAAGTGCACTCACCACACATGGATTAGATAATTTAGCGCCTTATCTGAAAGGCAAGCGGGTGGTTTTGGTTGGTCCATCGGGGGTAGGTAAGTCATCGATTATCGCATCCTTTTGCGAGGGGAAGCCTATACGCATTAGCAATGTCTCTGTTAAAGGAATAGGGAAGCATACGACTACTGCTTCTCATTTATATCATTTACCATTAGGAGGTGATGTGATTGATTCGCCCGGTGTGCGTGAATTTAATTTATGGTCGGTAAGTAAACAAGACATACTTCAAGGATTTAAAGAATTTCAAGCTTATCTAGGTGGATGTAAATTTCGGGATTGTAAGCATCTGGCAGAACCTGGTTGTGCTATAAAAGCAGCTGTTACTCAGAATAAAATCAGTGCTAAGCGTTATGAGAATTATCAAGTTATGATGAAAAATGTTGACGCAAATAGATAAGAAAACTATGCAATGTTATTTATCACCATTTCACCCACGCAGCTTTGAGCGTCGCAATAGTCGCCTAACCACATCTCAAGGGCGTGCGTTAATAGAGTATTGGCCGCAATTTGGGCTGCATATTGAAAACGGTAAAATCAATTTAAAAACTATTTTTGGGCGATATGCTCCTTGTTTGCTTGAGATAGGATTTGGTTCGGGGCAATCACTATTAGCTTTAGCAGATACTCATAGAGATAAAGATTTTATTGGTATTGAAACATATCGACCTGGTATTGGCGCTTTATTAATGGGTATACGTTCAAAAGGTTTAACCAATATTCGGTTGTATGAGTATGATGCGGTTGATGTGTTGAGATATTGTATACCAGTCAATAGTATTGATCATGTACAATTGTTTTTTCCTGACCCTTGGCCTAAGCGTCGGCATCATGTGCGTCGTTTGATTCAAGAAAGTTTTGTGAGGCATATTATAGCTGTGTTAAAACCCCGTGGTACTTTTCATGCAGCAACAGATTGGCAGGATTATGCTGTGCATATGCTACGCATATTATCACAACAAAAAGAATGGTATAACGTGGCTTTTGAAAAACAATATGCAGAACGTTCACTTTATCGTTCGGTGATTACTAAATTTGAAGCAAGGGCTATGCGTGAAGGACGAAGCATATGGGAATTGCAATTTGCCAAACGAGCGTTCTAATGAAAGAAATTTAGATAGAAAAATGCAACTTATCCACAACTTTGGAAGTTACAAAAAGAAGGTAAATTTCAGTGCGCCATGTTATTCTTGCCATAACTTTCTATGAGGTAGGAAATCATGAGAGATAAACTTAAGCTATGGATGCGAGCTTGGTTTAAGAAACGCCTATCACAAGTAGTGATTGTGATAGCGAGCATTAGCTGTTCGCCAGCAGTTTATGCTGTGGCTGCAGGTTTTTATATGGGATTGGCGGCGGGTCCTGCAACAAATAGTGGCGGTACACAGCAATTGCAAGTTGAAAATTCGGCAACGACTACTCCGGGCAATCCTCGGTCAAACCAATTTGGTACGCGCATTTTCATGGGTTATGATTTTGCTCAGTATATAGGTGTAGAGGGTGGGTTAGATTATTTTTCTAATGTTCGTTATAAAACAGCAGCGGGGACAACTACCTGCTCAAGTGCAACAGCACGCGTAAGAGATTTTGATTTTCTTATAAAAGGCATGTTACCTATTAAAGTGATCGATGTTTTTGGCAAAGCTGGAGTTGCTATTACTTATCTCACAACATCAGGTGATTTAAACCCGGACCTGAATAAGCATTGTGGCCCATCGACTAATCAAATTTTATATCGTCCTATGATCAGTGTAGGTATGAGTTATGATTTATCCCAGAACTGGGTGGCAGATGTTTCTTGGGCTCGCATTATGGTTGGTAATGTCGTAAGCTCCGTTGATTTTTATGGGGTAGGTATTTCTTATCATTTTGTTGATAGGTATTGCGGCCAGTTTTTGTGTGATTAAAATTTAATGCTTGCATTAATAAAGCGATAATCCCATTTTTTGAGATGATTTTTTTAATTCTACATCTAATGTTGCAATCGGTAGATTTTTTCGAATCGCTAACTCTAAATAAGTTGCATCATAAGCAGTCAGACCTGTTTCCTTTGCTAGGTCTAAAAGAAGTTCAATAGGTTTTGTTAACAAATAATCATCAATTTTTATGGCAAAAGTATCAATGTGTTGTTTGAAAGCAATTGCTTTAATATGAGAAATCCGTTTTTTTCTTTCAGCCACAATTAATGAGTTTGCAACTTCAATAGACCAAAGAGCAGGAACCCAGGCGGTGTTTTCTGATAAAGCATCGAGGATTTTTTCTGAATATTCTGATGTTTCATCTTCAAAACACCAGGCCATAGTAATTGAGCAGTCGAGAATAAATTCATAATGACTCATCTTTTTCTTCCTTCCTGAATAAGTTGTTTTAAACTCAAATTTTTTCCCAACGTAACACCTTTGCGAAATCTTCGTATTGCTTTTATTGCCTCTCGTGTTGAATGACGAGTAGTTTTTGTGCTGATAGGGATCATTTTAGCGATCGATTTTCCATTTTTAGTGATGATGATGGTTTCTCCTTCGGCGACTCTAGCTAGTAATTGAGAAAAATGAGTTTTTGCTTCAAAAGCGCCCATGATCGTCATTGTCTATACTCCAACTAGTTTAAGTTTATATAGACTAGTTTACATTAAACCGTTGTCTAGATCTACGATCCTCCTGATGGTGGTAAAAACATTTCCATTAAATTATTTAAAAACCGTTTGCCTAATGCTGTGGAGCGAAGATAGGTTGGATGATCGAGTAGCAACCCACGTTGTTTGGCTGTATTTAATAGTGGCTGAATGTCTTTTAGTGCAATACCTGTACGTTGAGTGAATAACGCATAGGATACGCCATGATGTAGACGCAGTGCATTTAACATGAATTCAAATATCAAATCATTTTTTTCAACGCATTTTTTATTTTGTATTTGACGTTTGGTTGCATGTAAATAAGCATGGGGATGCTTTATTTGAGAAAATCGGGTAACTTTGTTTGTTTTCATATCCGTTATTTTGCTGTGCGCACCTGCTCCAATTCCTAAATAATCGCCAAATTCCCAATAATTTTGATTATGCACACATTGTTTTTCTACTAATGAATAAGCAGAGACCTCATATTGTTGTAATCCATATTGTTGAATAACAGCTTGACCAGCTAATTGCATTTCCCAACATAAATCATCTGATGGTAAGGTAGGTCGTTGATGGTAAAACAAAGTATTGGGTTCGATGGTTAATTGATACCAAGATAAATGAGTGGGTTGAAAAGAAAGTGCGGTATGTATATCTTCCAATGCTTGGTCAAGAGATTGTTTGGGCAAGCCATACATTAAATCAATATTAAAGTTTGTAAACCCAGCTTGTTTTGCAATATCAATTGCTTTTATAGCAAGTGTGCGGTCATGAATGCGACCGAGTGTTTGTAATTGGTTATCTTGAAAACTTTGGACGCCTAGTGAAAGTCGATTGATACCTGCTTGTCGATAGGCTTGAAAACGCATTTGATCAATGGTTCCGGGATTGGCTTCAAGTGTAATTTCGATGCGCGGTGTAAGCAACAATCGTTGTTTGACACCATTTAAAATCTGCTCAATAGCTTGGGCAGAAAATAGACTAGGTGTGCCTCCACCAAAAAATATGCTGATCAATGGCCGATTGGCTACTAAGGGTAAATGATCATCAAGTTCTTGTAATAAAGCTTCGAGGTATAAGGTTTCTGGTAAATTATCTTTAACTTCATGGGAATTGAAGTCACAATATGGACATTTACGTACACACCAAGGAAGGTGAATATAGAGGCTAAGAGGTAAATCTGCAGTAAATATTGGCATCAATCGTTTCTGTCGTTAGAATATCGCGGTGCGTAATTATATCATTAATAGGAGATCGAATGAAAAAACATGCTCGAGTGGCGATTACAGGTGCAGCCGGTCAAATTGGTTATGCGCTCATTTTTCGTATTGCTTCAGGCCAAATGCTAGGCCCAGATACAGAGATTTCCTTGAATTTGCTCGAATTGGAACAAGCGCTCCCTTCTCTTCATGGGGTTGGAATGGAATTAAGTGATTGTGCTTTTCCGTTGCTTAAAAATGTGATTACCACAGCGGATGTCAATATAGCTATGAAAGATGTGAATTTTGCAATATTGGTAGGTGCAGTACCGCGCAAAGAAGGCATGGAACGATCGGATTTACTCAACATTAACGGTAAAATTTTTACTTCTCAAGGACGCGCAGTGAATGATCATGCTGCAGAGGATGTACGCGTATTTGTTGTGGGTAATCCCTGCAATACGAATTGTTTAATTGCTATGAACAATGCACCCAATGTGCCGCGCGATCGATTTTATGCGATGACGATGCTAGATGAGCTACGTGCCCGTAGCCAATTGGCGCTTAAAGCTAAGGTCGATGTTACCGCTATTACCCAGATGACCATTTGGGGCAATCATTCATCTACCCAATATCCAGATTTTTATCATGCTAAAATTAATGGTCAGCCGGCTACAGACGTTATTACCGATTTAGCTTGGTTACAAAATGATTTTATTTCCCTTGTACAAAAACGCGGTGCTGAAGTTATTAAAGTGCGTGGTGCTTCTTCAGCAGCTTCTGCTGCACATGCGGCGCTTACTTCGGTTTATCATTTAGTGCATGATACTGCTCAAGAAGAAACGTTTTCTATTGCGCGATGTTCACAAGGTGAATATGGCGTGGATGAAGGATTAATTTTTTCAGTTCCATGTCGTACAGAAGGCGGTAGGCTTAAAGTTATTACAGGATTAACACATCATGAATTTGGGCAACAAAAAATAGCACTCACGCTAGATGAATTACGTAAAGAACGTGATGCCGTAAAGGAGTTGGGATTTATCTAAACCAGTAAGGCAATTGCCCCCATGGCGATTAATCCAATCATCATGCACGAAAATTCAAGCAAACTTTGTGCTTCTTCCAAGCGTTGATGAAAGCGCAAATGATGTAAAGTGGCAATATATAAAAAAGTGCCAGCAGCGAATGCATCAAATGTGGCTTCTGCGAGTTGTCCGCTAAAGGATTGGGTAAACAAGCTCAAACCTGTGCCAAGACCAATACCAATTGGTGTCATCAAAGAGAAAATGGTAACAATGGTGATGATGCGTAACAGAGGAAAATGATAACGCATCAATATCATGCAGAGCACAAAACTATCTGAACTTTTATGAGCAATGATGGCAATAAAAATAATTAAAGCTTCTGTTCCCGTACCACTTATTCCAAGTGCGGCACCTTCTGTTAAGGAGTGAATAATAAGAATAAGAGCAAGTGTGTAAGGAATGATGCTTTGAGAACGGGAGAGTGAACGATCCAGTGATAATCTTTCTAAAAATAGCAATAAAGAAAATCCAAACATGGAAATTATTTCTGCGATAGGGTAGTTCATATGATTAAAAAGTTGGTGGAATATGCTAATGGCGCTCGGTAACATGTGAAAAAAAGCGATACCTAAAAATATTCCGCTTGCCAATGCTTCCCCTAATTCGAAAGATTCATTATGATCAATCTCATGATTGGTTCTTAGTTTATTGAGTGGATAAATTGCAGTTGCAATGCTGATGAGGAAAATGAGTAACGCTGCAATCGTTTTATAGCCAATAAATATCACACGAAGACACCTTCAACGTTGTTTTCAACAATAGCATTTTTGGCAAAAAAAAGGAACTCTTGGAGAGCTTGATATGGAAGTCAAGAACAACGGTGATATTATTATTCAAGTGGAAGATGAGTCAAATTATTTTAGTATTTTACCTATTGAATTAATCGTTCAACTATTTTCTTACTTAGATGAAGAAGCACTTGCGCAAGTGAGTCAAGTATGTAAGTCCTTTTTTTTTACCATCATCAACCATGCAGATTTAATTCTTTACGAGCGTTTAAGCAAAGAATGCAGAGGATTACCCATGTCCAAACAATTGTTAATAGAATCTTTAACCTATTGGTCAACAAATGAATCGGCTCTTGATGCTCCTGATTTACCAAAACTACTTAAAGATAAGCAACATAGCCCGCTTAAAATAAATAGTTTCTTTCGTGAAAGGAATCGGTTAGTTACGCGAGGTGAATTAGCCGTGCAGCAATCCAGCCAACTTCGCCATGCATCTTGTGGAAGGTTAACGAAGCTGTTTTCATTAGCCATGTTGCCTGCATTTCTCGGTTATTTGTCTGGCAGTTCTTTTTTTCTTTTTATTGGAATAACATTATGTTGTGGAATGGTTGCTTATGGCATCTGTCAAGAATTAAAGAAAGATGTTCTATTTGGTGATCAAATAGAGACAAACCTAATGGCTATACCACCTTTATACAAGGCGGCATTGCAACCTAAAGCAACTGCTTATGAAGAGGGAACGCTAAGCATTATAAAAAAATATTCGTGAGTGCAACGGATAGAGATGATTTAGGGTTTTAAAAAATTAGTTCTTCGTCTCATCACGTTAGGTTGATTTTTAGTAACAAAATATTTTTCAGGTATTTCCCAATTTATCTCGGGGTTTGCGGCGAAGAAAATATAATCATCTACAGAGCTAAAGTTGCTATCATACATTGAAGCGAGCATATTCATACACCGTATATAGTATGTTTTATATTCTAGCGTACCAAATTTTGTATGAGGGGTTTTCAAATGATCTTCTGCATGCCGCACTGCTTTGTCAGCTTCTTTATAGTAACTATCTAGAAGATAAAGTTGTAAAGCAGGTAATTTTAATTCTTTTCCAAAACAAAGGATTTGCGTATAAGCAACATATGGTGATCGCGGGCTAAATGTATATAATGATGGATCAAATTTATGTAATACATGAAATGATGGATCGTGTGGTATATCAGCATAAGTTCTTGGCAAACGATATTCATATACGTATTTGCTATCTTGAGTTGAATCAAAACCATGTGTCCATAATGTGTCTCCAAAATATTGGACTGAAACTAGCATTTCAAGGAATTGGCGAAAACTCAGTTTTTGTTTTGTTTTCTTATCTAGAGTGAGATCAATCGCGCCTTGTTTTACTGCTTCCCATAATGCTTGCAACAGGAGTCTGTGGATGTAAGAACTATGGAAAAAAGCACCTATAAATTGTTCCTCTTCAGAGAAAATTTCGCCATCGATAATAATTTGATTGGCTGCTTCATTAGTGAGAATACCTGCCAATTTTGGAGCACCTTTCATATTTACACCTTCTGCTTGTTCTTTCATCAGAAGTAAAGTATCAAGCAACCTATTTTTTTTGGTACAGCCTTTCAGTGTTGGGCTTCCTGGAATATAAAATCCCGGGCCCGCAAACAATTCATCAGGTATTATTCTCTCGTCAATAATTAAATTTCTAGATTTCATTAAACTAGATAACTCATCGTTTAATGGCTGCAGATATGTTGCAAAGTTATGCGGACTACAAGTAATGGTTAATATCTGATTAAATATGTCCGCTACTCTTTTTTTGGAGATGGAAAATGAAAGATTTTGAGAAATAGTGAGTTCAGATGGAAGAATCTTAGGTGGTATGACCCCGCGAATGTAGATATGTGCTTCTGTGCATTTTATAATCTCTTCCGAGGAGCTTTTAAAAAAATTTATATGATCTCGTGTTGGTTGCCGCCCGATGACTAGATTAGAAAAGAATAAAATTTTTCTTTTATCGGATTTTAAATTTTTCGCTTCCACTCCTAACATATAAGCACCTGATTTGTATAAAATTATTATAAATATACCATATATTGTATATTAAATATACTCTAATTGAAAAAAAGATTTGCACTTTTTTGATAAAACAGTACCATTTAAAGTTTAGGAGTACTCTTCAAAAGGATAATAGCTATGCAGCTAACTATGGGTCGAATTTTTTTATTAGTCATAGTGTGTATCATGGTGTCAGGATGTTGGAACGGTTTCATGTCCGTCTAATTACAGGGAAGATAATTATGAAATTAATATCTTTTATTCAATCCTATTTTCAATTTGTAACGCTCGTTATCTTGTCGTTATTCAGCTTATCTTCTATTTGTTATGCGAATAGTGTAACTGATCAAATGAGCAATGCTCGTCAAAAAATGGGGACATATACGCTTGATACACCACATTTATATGTGGGTGCAAATATCGGCTTGTCACATTTACGCGATCAACCAAATTCTGGATCAGCAAATACTGTGAAAGAAAATGGTCCTGGAGGCAGTGTTGTGGCTGGGTATCAAATCAATAGTATGTGGGGAGCAGAATTAGGTTTTACTCAATATTACAACTCAAAAGAAACAAATAACGGCACAATTATTGCAAAGACGGAACATTACGCGATTCCGCTTGCATTAACTGGTCGATATCCATTAATAGGCCCGTTAAGTGCATTAGGTAAAGCAGGGGTTGAATATAATTATGCCCAGAAAATGGCTATTCTATCAGGCGTTGCGAAAAGCAGCAATGTTATTGGCTTTTACTGGGGGTTGGGCTTTATTTATAGTGTCACTACAAAAGCTGATGTTGTAGCTCAATTTGCTCAGGCTGCTGGTAGTCATGCTACAGGAAGTACTGACTTGTGGTCTATTGGTATTAATTTTGCGGTTGTTTAAGTCAAATTTCGGTCGTCTACGAGGGTGTATAGACGACCGAAAAAGCCCTATTTTTCCCTTGTACATCTTATTTAGATCATAGATACTTTCCATTCTATGGATCTTACCATACCTCAAAAAATTGCTATCTGGGCTATCCCCATACTATTTGCCATCAGCTTGCACGAAGTAGCGCATGGTTTACTAGCGTCTTGGTTTGGTGACCAAACAGCCAAGCTTTCTGGTCGGCTCAGCTTAAACCCCTTAAAACATATTGACCCTATTGGCACAGTTTTGCTTCCTTTGGTGATGTTGATGGTAAGCAATTTTATTTTCGGTTGGGCAAAGCCAGTTCCTGTTGATCCACGTAATTTGCATCATCCTAGACGTGATATGGCTTTTGTTGCTTTAGCTGGTCCGCTTTCTAACATCGTGATGGCTTTTTGTTGGGGGTTGATTGCCAAAACGGGCATGATGCTTGAAGGAGGTGGCAACGGTTGGTTAGGCATTCCATTAGTTTATATGGGAACGGCTGGTATTATGATTAATGTGGTGTTAGGAGTGCTTAATTTAATACCTATTCCACCATTAGATGGAGGCAAGGTTTTGATGAGCATTTTACCCCCACGTTTGGCTTATCATGTGGGGTTTCTTGAACCTTATGGGTTTTTAATTCTCGTTTTATTACTCTTTTCAGGGATGCTTTCTCGCGTTATTGAACCATTCGTTTTTTTGATAATTAATATGATTGGTAACGTTTTTGGATTAAATTAATTGATAATAAGATTTTCTTAAACACGACTATTATGACATCAATTCCGTTTTAGTCTTGACTATTTCGGAATTGATGTCATAATAGTCGGATGAAACGCTATATTCAATCTTATATTCAGCAAGACCTTTCCAATAAAATCATATTATTGACAGGGCCACGTCAGTGCGGAAAAACGACTTTAGCGAAACAACTTCGCGATTCATTTGATTATTTCAATTATGATTCGGTAGAAAGTCGATTTGCTTTAAAAGAAAAAAACTGGGATAGACAAAAGCAATTAATCATTTTTGATGAACTTCACAAAATGAATGGCTGGAAGCGTTGGTTGAAGGGAATTTATGATGTCGAAGGTCTTCCTCCCGAAATAGTGGTAACAGGTAGTGCTCGGCTTGATTTACGTAAAAAATTGGGAGATTCTTTGGCAGGGCGTTATTTTCAATTTCGTTTACATCCTTTAGATTTAAAAGAAGCTATGCAATTTTATGCACACGATACAGAGAAATTATTTGAGCAGCTTTGGCAATGTGGTGGTTTTCCTGAACCTTTTTTAAAAAATAATATTACTTATTACAAACGATGGCGCCGCAGTCATTTAGATATTATTTTGCGCCAAGATTTAATTGATCTTTACACGGGCAGAGATATTCAAGTAATTGAATCGTTAGTATTACTATTGAAAAATCGTGTGGGTGCCACAGTTTCATACGCAAATTTAGCACGCGATTTAGAACGTGATCCTAATACAATTAAGCGTTGGTTACAGTTGCTTGAAAATTTGTATGTTATTTTTCGCGTTACACCTTATCATCAAAATATTGCACGCTCATTATTAAAAGAACCTAAATATTATTTTTATGATCATGCGCATGTCGAAAATAGCGATGGTGCGCGATTAGAAAATTTAGTTGCATGCGCATTATTAAAAGAATTGCAGTTTTTGGAAGATATACAAGGGGTGAGCGCAACCTTGCATTATTTGCGTAATAAAGATGGTAGAGAAATTGATTTTTTAATCAGCATTGAACATCAGCCAACATTATTACTTGAAATCAAATGGTCTGATGCCAATCCAGCTAGCAGTTTCAATTATTTCAATCAGTTTTTACCAAAAACTAAAAAAATCCAATTAGTAAAAGAATTACATCGCGAAAAAACGTATCCGAATGGCTTAGAAGTTCGCTCATTAATTGCATGGTTGGCGAAATTGGATTTAATAAGTTCACTACCAGCACCATGACCACCCGCGCCCATTGGGGCTTCTTCCTTAGGTAGTTCGATTACCATACATTCAGTAGTCATCATTAAGCCTGCAACGGAAGCTGCTTGCTGTCCCGTGTGCGTGCCCGCGTGCGTCTTTTTCCCTATCAATGAAAATGCTGAATAATCACAAATAGTGATTGATCTTAGATTAAAAATAGACTAGACTTAGTTTAGTCCTAGGAGAATGGTGATGACGACAGTCAATATTCATCAAGCGAAAACCAATTTTTCAAAACTGATCGATGCTGTGATGCATGGAGAAGAAATCATTATCGCAAAAGCTGGGAAACCCGCTGCAAAACTAATTCCTATTATTGTAACAAAGCCTAAACGTAAACCTGGTACACTCAAAGGCAAAATCCGTATCTCTGCTGATTTCGATGCACCCTTACCTGATGACATACTTGATTCATTTGAAGGCAAATAATGCATATATTATTGGATACACACCTGTTTATTTGGTGGCTTAAAAATGATCGCCATTTATCTAAAAAAGCATGTTCCATTATCCTTAATGCACACGAAGTTTATATTAGTAGTGTATCAATCTGGGAGGCTGCAATAAAAATTCGAGTCGGCAAGCTGGATGCTAAAATAGCTGATCTAATCAACTCCATTGAAAAAGAGGGATTTATTGAACTCCCATTAACAGCTAAACATGCTGGATTTGTCACAGAACTCCCCCCTTATCATCGTGATCCATTCGATAGAGTCCTGGTCGCGCAGTGTATTTGTGAACCTTTACGACTATTAACTGCTGACATGCAATTAAAACCTTATTCAGAATTAATCGAAATAGTTTAATTCAATATAAATACTTAGTTACTCACCTTATGCAATAACGAGCTGTTAACTTCATATGGTTGGCGAAATTGGATTTAAGTTTACTATCACTAACACGAGTGCTATACAACAAAAACCCCCGCAATCGCGAGGGTTTTTTGTGAAGATTGTAATCAATTACATCATGCCATCCATACCACCCATACCGCCCATACCACCACCATGACCACCTGCACCCATTGGGGCTTCTTCCTTAGGTAGTTCGGTTACCATACATTCAGTGGTAATCATTAAACCTGCAACGGAAGCTGCTTGCTGTAATGCGGTACGTGTTACTTTAGTTGGATCTAAAATACCCATATCCAACATATCGCCATATTGGCCAGTTGCAGCATTAAAGCCATAGTTACCTTTGCCTTCAAGTACTTTGTTCAAGATAACGGATGCTTCATAACCAGCATTGGCAACAATTTGACGTAATGGGGCTTCTAATGCACGACTAACGAGTTGAATACCAACTGTTTGCGCTTCATTATCACCTTTAGCAGCTTTGAGAATTTGCATGACACGGATCAAAGCTACACCGCCACCAGGTACGACACCTTCTTCAACGGCTGCGCGTGTTGCGTGTAAGGCATCTTCAACGCGAGCTTTCTTTTCTTTCATTTCAATTTCAGAAGCAGCGCCTACTTTAATAACGGCTACACCACCAGCCAATTTAGCCACACGTTCTTGCAGTTTTTCACGATCGTAGTCTGAAGATGTATCGGCAACACGAGAACGTAATTGTTGAATACGATCTTGAATGTCGCGTTTGTCGCCAGCGCCATCAATAATAGTGGTATTATCTTTGGTGATGAGGATGCGCTTAGCTGATCCCAAATCTTTCAGAACAGTTGATTCGAGTGTGCGACCTACTTCTTCAGCAATCACTTGTGCTTTAGTTAAGATAGCAACATCTTGCAACATCTCTTTGCGACGATCACCAAAACCAGGAGCTTTCACCGCGCACACTTTGACGATACCGCGCATGTGGTTCACAACGAGGGTAGCTAATGCTTCACCTTCAACATCTTCAGCAATAATCACCAATGGACGGCCAGATTTTGCAACGGCTTCTAACACAGGTAATAAATCGCGAATAGATGAGATTTTCTTGTCAGTGATTAGAAGATAAGGATTATCTAATTCAACAGACATGTTTTGTTGATTGGTAATGAAGTAAGGTGAGAGATAACCACGATCAAATTGCATACCTTCTACCACGTCGAGTTCATTCTCTAAACCAGAGCCTTCTTCAACTGTGATTACACCTTCTTTACCTACTTTTGCCATCGCATCAGCAATAATACGACCAATAGCTTCGTCGGAGTTAGCTGAAATGGTGCCAACTTGAGCGATTGCTTTATCGTCTTTGCATGGTACGGAAAACTTTTTGAGTTGCTCAACAGCTTGAATAACTGCTTTATCAATACCACGTTTCAAATCCATAGGATCGTAACCAGCGACGACAAGCTTCAATCCTTCAGAAAAGATTTGTCGACCAAGCACGGTTGCTGTTGTTGTACCGTCACCCGCTTCATCAGATGTATGAGAAGCCACTTCTTTAAGCATCTGAGCGCCCATGTTTTTGAATTTGTCTTTGAATTCAATTTCTTTGGCAACTGTCACACCGTCTTTCGTAACGAGCGGAGCACCAAATGATTTGTCGATTACCACATTGCGGCCTCGTGGCCCCATGGTAATCTGTACAGCATCAGCAAGGTCTTTTACCCCTGCCAGCATAAGTTGGCGAGCGTTTTCACTAAAACGCAATTCTTTAGCAGCCATAATAATTTCCTCTTTAATAAATTAAACGAATTCCACTTACTCGATGACACCCAGGACATCTTCTTCGCGCATGACAAGGTACTCTTTGTCATCAAGTTTGATGCTTGTTCCAGCATATTTACCGAACAATACCTTATCACCGACTTTAAGTTGCAGTGGCTGTAATTTACCATCAACATGTTTTCCGCTACCAGCAAAAGCAATAATGCCTTCCACTGGCTTATCTTTGTCAGCACTGTCTGGTAATACAATGCCACCAGGTGTTTTTGTTTCCATTTCCTTCGCTTCAACCGCGACTCGATCAGCTAATAGGCGGATCTTTGGAGTAATTTTAGACATATTTCACTCTCCTTTTATATAAAATAAAGTTAAGACTATCTTTTTAC
>Ga0155613_1045_pt1 | contig 13667 bp, 13 predicted proteins | sample RifCSPhighO2_12_FD_107270 | JGI IMG/M metagenome (GOLD analysis project Ga0155613, IMG submission 107270) | Gammaproteobacteria bacterium RIFCSPHIGHO2_12_FULL_37_34
GCAATTTCAAAGCAGGATTTTATGAGGGTTATCTTCAAATCAGGGAAAACACCAAAAAATAATTTAATCTCAGCAATAATTAGGCTGGTCGCATGACTTAAAACGGTGAAACTTCAGTGTACTAATAATTAGTATTATACCTAATTTGGTATAAACAAATAATAATGCTATAATTAAACTGAGTTAAAGAAATGGATGATATACATTTAAGACCAATCACATGGCTAGGATCGTCATTGTAAATAAGATTTAATATTGAGAGGTAAACATCATGAGCAATATTCAAATTCATCGTAGCTCTGGAAATGTCTATAAAGATTTAGGGTTTCCTGATGTGGAGAAAATGCAAGCAAAGGCAATACTCGTTTCCAGGATCATGGAAATTGTTAAAAAGAAAAAATGGACGCAAAAAAAAGCTGCGGAAATTTTAGGTATCACACAGCCAAAAATTTCATTATTAAAACGTGGCCATTTTTCTGGTTTTTCTATTGGAAAACTAATAAACATGCTAAATAAGCTTCAGCAAGACATAGAAATTATAATTAAAGATAGGCCATCTTTGAAAAAACATCACACAGGGCATCTCACCGTCACTTATGCGTAAACTCGATTGAAACCCTGATACGTGTTGACAATTCACACATCAATCCAAAAACCATTTTTCAACGGGCGTAGTTAAGAACTGTTCTATTTGAATACCTTGTCCACCAACCAGTAATAGTCGATAAGGCTTGAATTTTTTTCGAAACACCTCTATCCCAGAGAGAGTTTCTTTTGTTTTTCCAGATTTAACTTCAATGGCGATTAATTTTTTTCCGGATTGTAAAATAAAATCAACTTCTTGATGCTCTTCTCGCCAATAAAATAATTGAATATTTTTTCCAACAATTTGATTAATGAGATAAGCACCAATAGCAGATTCTACTAAGCGACCCCAGAAATCTCTATTTTGTTGTGCTTCTACAAAAGTGTATGCCGATGTAGCGCTCAGCAAAGCAGTGTTTTGCACCTGGAATTTTGGACTCGATCCTCGTTGACGTATACGTTGGCCTGCATATTTGTTTAATCCACAGATCAAACCCGCAGCTGAGATAAGATCAAGATAATGGGACAGTGTTGTGGTATTGCCAGCATCTTGTAACTGACCTGTTAGTTTTTGATAAGAAAGTATTTGCCCCGAATAAATACATCCCAGATAAAATAATTGTCTGAGTAAAGCTGGTTTTTGAATGACTGAAAGTGACAAAATATCTTTTGAAATAGTTGTTTCAATCAAGGAATTGATAATATATTGTTTCCAACGGGTTTCATCTTGGATAAGAGAAGCGGCACCTGGATAACCACCATAATAAATATATTGTTCAATATTCCATTGAAAAGCAGTTTGCATTTCTTTATAGGTCCAATGTCTAATTGGAATCATTTCAAAACGTCCAGCGAGGCTTTCACTTAATCCGTGTTGGATAAGGAGTGGAGCGGATCCTAACACTAATACTTTTAGGGATCGTTTTTTGCGAGTATCTTCATCCCAAAGACGTTTGACTAGGGTAGACCATTCATTGATTTTTTGAATTTCATCTAATACCAAGATAGCACTTTTATGCGGGGGGCGGATGAGCAGTCGGGTGGTTTCCCATTGTTGTTCTAGCCAACTGATAGGATATAAACCAATTTCATCTGCGCTAGCATAATGGGAAGGTAGTTTCAGAGAATCGATTATTTGCAAGGCAAGTGTTGTTTTCCCTACCTGTCGCGGGCCGACGAGCGCTTGAATAAAATGCCGAGGTTCTTCTAAGCGCTTGAATACAATTTGATAATTCTCTCGTTGGATCATAGGGCTCTAAAATCACTCAATCCATTGAGTGATTTTACTCAATGGATTGAGTAAAATCAAGAGTAATTTTGAACGATGGCAGTTAAAAAATAAAATTATAGTTTAGGTGCAAAAAAAACCTATAAAAGGAATTAATTGCACTTATATTATAATTAATTGGTGAATAAATTATAATATAAGTGCATAATATACCTATAGAGAGGATATTATGCATACTAATGATAAAAATGTCTTAAAGACTCTAGGCCCTTTGGCGGGGCGCTTGGTTGCGACACTTTATAGTCGCAACCGTTCTATTTTTCATTTTCAGGAAGCATCAGGAATTTTAGGTGGGCGCGCGCCCGCCTCCAAAGTACTCTCTCAACTAATTAATAATGGGGTAGTTACTCGATTAAAATCAGGAATTTTCCGTCTTGTTCCTTTTGAATTGGGTTTTGAGCGAGAATATTTGGGTAATCCTTATATAGTAGCGCGCGAATTGATACTAAGTGGATATAAAAATATTAAAGAAGCATATTATCTTTCTCATGGTTCTGCATTTGATCTACACCAAATGGTAACCCAACCACAACTTATCGTTTATTTAAGTTCACCTAAAATGATGCGTTCTCGAACGATTCAAGGAACTGAATTTCGATTTGTGCGTTGTAAAACAGATGATTTATTTGGTATTACAGAAATATGGGTCGATAAAAATGAAAAAATTTGTGTCAGTGATTTGGAACGGACCTTGATAGATGGTTTAAGACAGCCCACTTATTGCGGAGGATTTTCTGAAGTAGCAAAAGGCTTTTCCATGAAACACCATGCAATTGACCCGCAAAAAATTATCGACTACGCAGTAAAGCTAGATGTAGGGGCGGTAATTAGAAGACTTGGCTATCTAATGGAACTTTACCAAATTGGTTCGCGTATACATTGGGAGTTTCTGCAAACAAAGATCACCTCTACATACCAATTACTTGACCCGGAACTTTCTGCAGAAGGTCGCTATATAGCAAGATGGCGATTAAGATTGAATGTCCCGCAAGAAGAACTTCTTGCTATCAGAGGAACATAACTAATGATTCCACAAAGTCAGATTTCTAAACTTTCCAATCGCCTGCTAAAAGAGCAAGGAGGCAGACGTATACCAGAGAATATATTGTCGCCATGTTGACTAAAATGGCTAAAGAAAAAGCTTAATTTTTGCTGAAGAAAAGACGGGCTTGGGCTCGCACACGGGCTCGGGCACGAATATTCACTGAATTGCGCAACAATACCCAATATACTCTATAAGCTGTTGAATTCAATCTCTTTTCATTTAATCACCCGTTATTTTTTGACAAAAGACAGGGTAGTTTTTTTGAGCCAGCATAATAAAAACAATTTCAATATTAATCAATATCTTATAATGATAAATCCTATTCACTAAAGCGGAATGGATGACGCTTAGATGATATTCACGTTAAAATAAAATATGAAATTTATAAATTTCTTGAAAATCAAATACAACCAAATGACTCAACGATATAGCAAGAAAACTATTATTATTTCGGTGAGCATTGCTTTTCTAGTTATGCTTTTTGGATATCGTCTATTACAAAATACTATCACAGTGTTCACAGCTTCTTCTGGGCCACCACCTGCCACGGTATCTGCAACAACTGTAAAAACAATCGATTCACAGCCTTATATTAGTAGTGTAGTAACTTTACAAGCTGTTAACGGTGTGGATCTCTCTACACAAGTGCCAGGGGTTGTTAGTAAGATTTTTTTTGAGTCAGGACAAATGATTGAAACTGGACAACCCATTATGAGCATGGATACCAGTGTGCTTGCTGCGCAACTTGAGAATGCTACTTCTGTTATGAATTATAAGAAAGTCACTTTTCAGCGTTATGAAAGCCTTTATAAAAAAGGAGTGGTGTCACATGATCAATATGATTCAGCACGCAGCGATTTTAATCAAGCCAATGCATCGGTAAATGAACTCAAAGCATTAATTAATCAAATGACGATTGATGCGCCTTTTAGCGGAAAATTAGGTATACGCCAAGTTAATTTAGGACAATACTTAACGCCTGGCACCGTTATTACATCTTTGCAACAGGTGGATCCAATTTACGCTAATTTTAATATTCCAACACAAAATATTTCACAAATTACATTAGGACAAGAAATTGAAGTATCGGTTGATTCTTATCCAGGAAAAATTTATACAGGAAAGATTACAGCGATTGATTCTGTTATTAACCAAGATACGCGAGGAATCAATATGCAGGGCACCGTTAGTAATCCTCAAGGGGAATTGACACCAGGCATGTTTGGAGAAGTAAAAGTGTTACTCCCTGTGCAAAAGGAAGCATTAGTCATTCCACAAACAGCAGTAACGTATACTCTTTATGGCAATTCAGTTTTTATCATCGCCCAACAACAAAATAAAAAAGGTAAACAGTATTTAGCAGTGAATCAACGTTATATTACACTTGGCCAACGAGAAGGAACCAATATTATTGTCAAACAAGGGCTAAAAGAAGGTGAAATGGTAGTCACGAGTGGTCAATTAAAATTGCAAGATGGTATGAAAGTGGTCATTGATAATTCGGCTGGCATGTAGATGAAATTCACTGATATTTTTGTCGAACGCCCCGTGTTATCTTCGGTAGTGAGTTTGCTTATTTTTATTCTTGGTATGGCATCTTATTTTGGTTTGTCTGTTAGTCAATTTCCTCAAATTACTAGTACAACCATTACAGTGACAACAGCTTATCCTGGAGCATCTGCTGATTTAGTCAAAGGATTCATTACGACACCTTTATCTAGTGCAATTGGTAGTGCAGAAGGAATTGATTATTTAACGTCTACTAGCACATCAGGATTAAGCGTCATTACTGCCTACATTGATTTGAATTATGATCCAAATGCTGCATTGACGAATATTTCTGCAGCAGTCAATTCTGTTCTGAATCAATTACCTTCTGGCATTACCTTGCCTTCTATTAAAAAACAAACAGGTGATACGTTTCCTGTGATGTTTTTAGCTTTTGGTAGTCCTGCTATGACATCAACAGAAATCAGTGCTTATTTAACGAACGTTGTGATACCAAAATTCTATAGTGTACCGGGTATCTCTCAATTACAACTATGGGGTGGACAAACATTTGCTATGCGAATTTGGTTAAATCCTAATCGAATGGCGAATCTAGGTGTCACCCCACAAGATGTGCAAAGTGCTTTACAAAACAATAATGTGTTATCGGCTGCTGGGCAGTTACAAGGAAAATATGATTTATTAACTATCCAAGCGAGTACCAATGTAAGCAATGTGGATGATTTTAATAATATGGTAGTCAAGCAAGTTGGCAATCGTATTATTCGTATCAAAGATGTGGGTTATGCAGAATTAGGAGCGCAAACTTATACAACAGCTGCAACTTATAACGGTCAACCTGCCATTTTTTTAACGGTGCGTGTTTCACCAAGCGCTAATCCTTTGACAGTTGTTGATGGCGTTCGTGCTTTATTGCCTTTAGTTGAAAAAAATTATCCACCGGGTTTAACATCAACTATTGCTTATGATGCCACTATTTATGTGCGAACATCTATTCAAGATGTGATTAAAGCAGTTTTTGAAGCTATTGCGATTGTGATCGGTGTAGTTTTTATTTTTTTAGGATCGCCGCGCGCTATTATTATTCCTGTTGTCGCTATCCCCTTATCAATTGTGGGCGTATTTTTTCTCATGATGATGATGGGTTTTACCATCAACTTACTAACATTACTAGCTATTGTATTGGCTGTTGGCTTAGTTGTAGATGATGCAATTGTCGTATTAGAAAATATTCATCGTTTAATAGAAGAAGGTATGCCGCCATTTAAAGCAGCGATTCTTGGATCACGACAAATTGCCGCACCGGTTATATTAATGACATTAACATTAACTGCGGTATTTGCACCTATTGGTTTTATGGGGGGTGTGACGGGATCTTTATTTAAGGAATTTGCTTTTACTTTAGCTGCTTCTGTTATTATTTCTGGTATTGTTGCCTTAACCTTTTCACCTATGTTGACTTCTAAATTGATTACGCCAGATCTTTTACAAAAGCCGCTTGCTCATGCTATCGATAAATTATTTTCACGCTTGCAATATTGTTATTTATACATGTTGCATCAAGCACTTGAATTTCGTTCAACTATTTTAATCATTGGCGGATTAACTTTAGTGAGCTGTTATTTTTTATTTATCATGACACCAACAGAACTTGCACCGCAAGAAGATCAAGGTAATTTAAAAGTAGCAGGAACTGCGCCAATCAATGCCAGTTTAGCTTATATGGAAAAATTTGGTGTACAAATTAATAAAATTTTGCAAGCTATGCCAGAGACTGCAGCAACTTATGTGGTTTATGGATTTCCAAGTTCAAATATTGTATTAGGGGGAGCTATCTTAAAACCATGGGATGAGCGCAGCAAAACAGAAATGGCTTTAAAAGGTCCCTTACAACAACAAGTGAGTAAAGTAACTGGATTACAATCGCAAGCATTCCAAAATCCACCTTTACCCGGCACACCGTTTGGTCCGCCAATCAATTTTGTATTATTGTCCACGGGTTCTTATGAAATGCTATATGATTTAACACAAACCATTATTCAGCAAGCAACAGATAGCGGCTTGTTTTTAGTATTGTTGACTCCTTTACGGTTTAATAATCCACAAATTCAAGTGGATATTGATCGATCAAAAGCAGCTGCTTTGGGAATTAATATGCAGGAAATTAGTACGGCTTTAGCCACGTTGTTTGGCGGTAATTATGTTAATTTCTTTAGTCAACAAGGATACAGTTATCAAGTCATTCCTCAAGTTCCATTAGTAGAATTTACAAATAAGCTAAATGATCTTGGGAATGTAAGAATCGGCACTAGTTCAGGTCAATTGGTTCCGCTTTCTAGTATTATTAAAATGCGTTATACCACACAACCTTCACAGTTAGATCAATTCCAACAACAAAATTCAGCAACCATCCAAGGTGTGCTTGCTCCTGGTGTGAGCTTAGGGCAAGCACTTGATTATTTATCTCAGCTTGCGGATCAAGTGTTACCAAAAGATGTAAGTTATGATTTTGGCGGCGCATCCCGCCAGTATGTTCAAGAAAGTAGTGCATTAATGTATGCATTTGCTTTAGCTGTCATTATTATCTTTTTAATGTTGGCAGCACAATTTGAAAGTTTTCGTGATCCACTGGTCATTATGATTACGGTGCCCATGTCTATTTTTGGTGCCTTAATTCCACTTTTTCTTGGTGCAGGTACTATCAATATCTACACGCAAGTAGGTTTAATTACATTAGTTGGTTTAATTACAAAGCATGGCATTTTGATGGTGGAATTTGCCAATAAATTACAAGATGAAAAAGGCTTAAGTAAACGTGAAGCAATTGAGCAAGCAGCGGCCATTCGTTTGCGTCCTATTTTAATGACAACAGCTGCCATGGTATTTGGTGTGGTGCCACTTATATTGGCAACAGGAGCTGGTGCAGTTAGTCGTAATGATCTTGGTATCGTGATTGGTTTTGGTATGACTATTGGCACTTTTTTTACTTTATTTATGGTGCCAACATTATATGTCTATATTAATAAAAGAAAATTACCAGCGAAATATAAAGAAGAATAGTTTAGCTTAATGCGCTACAACTTAAATCACTACACACACTAAGCCAATGAGAATAAGTCCTATGGCTGTAGCAGTAGATAGATTAATGACTTCATGCATAAAGAAAGAAGAGATAAGCAGGCTAAAAACAGGCACGGTCAATAAGCCCAATGAAACAACAATGGTTGGTAATTCTTTGTTGATGACTAACCCGCTCCAGTAGGATAACCCTGTTACTAAGATCCCCGTATAAATCAGTGAAAACACCAGCAATGGATTCCAATCAATACTAATTGCAGGTTCTTTTATCCAAGCGAACAAAAGAATAGGAATCGTGCCAATCAGTAACTGCCAGGGGATCAATTCAAGCGGTGATTTGGTCCAATTCATGTATCGTGCGCATAGCATTGAAATGGCCCAACATAAAGATGCTAACAATAGCATGCCTGTACCAAGCAAAACATGAGCATCCGACCAATTCATTTCCCAAGGGCTAATCAACAACAACAATCCGCCAATGGCCAAAGCAAACCCTAACCATCGTAACATACCTGCTTTTTCATTAAAAAATAGGGTAGCAGCAGGCATGATCCATAAGGGTGTGGTATAGGCGAGTAATGAAGATCGACCAGCAGGCAGATAAGTAAGGCCAATATTGGCAAGCAAGAGATATATACTAATTTGTAACAAACCAATGATCATAATTAATGGTAAATCTCGACGGTTGGGTAAGGCGAATTTTTTGATGGCAATAATGATAGCCATCATCGTAACGGTGCCAACGATTAAACGTGTAGCGGTATACCATAGGGGTGACATATAACTTAAGCCTATTTTACTCACTGGCCAAGACATACCCCAAGTGATAATGATAAATACAAATAATCCGATTATACGGTAGTTTAATTTTTCTGTTAGGGAATTCATAAGTGGATCTCGGAGTAGTTATAGTTTAAAGCATCCATCCTCGGAAGTATTTTTGCTTACTTTAAGATGGAACACAAGCGAATGCTGAAATAACCTGTTATAATACTTAACAATTTTCTTTTAAACCAATGAGATAGACATGAATATCCTTCCTATTAAACGGGCGCTACTGTCTCTTTCCGATAAGACTGGCATCATTGAATTTGCTAATAATTTGAGCAAATTAGGGGTTGAAATCCTTTCTACTGGTGGGACGAGTCGTTTATTAAGTGAAGCGGGAATCAAGCATAAGACAGTTGAAGAAATAACCGGGTTACCAGAAATGTTGGATGGTCGGGTTAAAACTTTACATCCCAAAATTCATGGCGGCATATTAGGTCGGCGAGATAAGCATATTGTTGAGATGATAAAACACGATATTCCGAGTATCGATTTGGTAGTAGTTAATTTTTATCCCTTTTCTAAAGTCATGGGGGATAAGAATATGAAATGGGATGTGGTTATTGAGCAAATTGATATCGGAGGTCCTGCGATGGTGCGCGCAGCTGCTAAAAATTTTAAATGGGTAGCTGTGGTGGTAGACTCTTACGATTATTCCACTATTCTTCATCATCTGCATGAAGAAGGCGGACTGACTGTTGAGTTACGAAAAAAATTAGCAGAAAAAGCGTTTGCTTTAACTGCCACTTACGATGATATGATTTATCGATATTTTCTCAATGAACGACAGGTGAATGTAGAAAGTAGTGAGCCGCTAGATTATTTTGATCTCCGCTTAAAAAAATTTATCGAATTAAGATATGGTGAAAATCCACACCAAAAAGCAAATGCATATCAAATAGAAATGAATCCTGCATTAGCTCAGCAAAATCGAACTCATCGATCTGGCGTTTTATCTGCGGCACAATATCAAGGAAAAATGCTTTCTTATAATAATATATTAGATGTTGATGCAGCTTTAGCTTGTTTAGTTTCGTTTGATGAACCAGCGTGTGTGATTGTAAAACATGCAAATCCTTGTGGTGTCGCTGTATCATCTGATTTAGAATTAGCATTTATGCGAGCTTATCAAGCAGATCAAACAGCGGCTTTCGGTGGAATTGTTGCTTTCAATCAAATATGCACTAAACAATTAGCTGAGAGCATCAGTCGTATTTTTGTAGAAGTGATTGTGGCGCCTGGTTATGCTGAAGAAGCGCTCACGCTACTTGCCACCAAGCCAAATTTACGTGTGTTAGAAATGCCATTACAAAAAAATTCTCCTTGGGAAATGCGATTTATTACTGGTGGTGTATTAGTTCAAGAACGTGATACGCAGGTTATTTCTATAGATGATTTAAAAATAGTAACAACTGCAAAGCCAACACAAGAAGCTTTTAACAGCATGTTGTTTGCGTGGCGAGTGGTCAAGCATATTAAATCAAATGCCATTTTAATTGTAAAAGATCATGCCACTGTTGGAATAGGCGCAGGTCAAGTATCACGAATTGATGCTGTGGAAATAGCTATTCGCAAAGCGGGTAATCAAACAAAAGATGCGGTGCTAGCATCTGATGCATTTTTTCCTTTTCGTGATAGCATCGATTGCATTGCGAAGACCGGCATCCGTGCTATTATTCAGCCTGGTGGTTCAGTGCGTGATAATGAAATCATTGCTGCTTGTGATCAGCATGGTATAGCGATGGTATTTACTGGAAAGCGGTGTTTTCGGCATTAGTTAAGAATATCTTTTCAACCATAACGTGAGAAACAAATATGTCTAATATTCTTGTTGCAATGATCATGGGATCTCAATCTGATTGGAGCATCATGGAAGAAGCGAGCCGTATGTTGGATCAATTCAACGTTCCACATGAGGCGCGGGCTTTGTCAGCACATCGTACACCGGATGCAGTATTCGATTATATTCAATCTGCAGAAAAACGTGGTGTGGAAGTTTGGATTGCTGCTGCAGGGGGTGCTGCGCATTTGCCTGGTGTAGTTGCAGCAAAAACCTTACTACCCGTGCTCGGCGTGCCACTACCTTCTTCTACTTTTACAAATGGATTGGATGCTCTTTTGTCTATTGTACAAATGCCAGCAGGTATTCCTGTTGGGTCATTAGCTGTGGGGAAGGCTGGAGCTATTAATGCTGCAATATTCGCTCTTAGCATTCTTGGTAATAAGTATCCTCATTATCGCGAAGTATTAAAGCAATATCGAGAAAAACAAGCTCAAACTGTTTTAGAAAACGCACAATTGAAATAGAGGTAATTGAATATGTTGCCTTCCACGCCATTATATGATGTTGATCGTGAGCTCTGGCAAGCCATTCAAGATGAAAAACAACGCCAAGAAGATCATCTTGAATTAATTGCTTCAGAAAATTATGTGAGTCCAGCTGTTTTAACAGCACAAGGTTCTGTATTTACTAATAAGTATGCTGAAGGCTATCCTGATAAACGTTATTATGGTGGTTGCGAATATGTTGATATTGCTGAAAAGCTAGCGATTTCCCGCGCTAAACAATTATTTAATGCAGCTTATGTTAATGTCCAACCGCATTCTGGCTCGCAAGCAAATGCTGCAGCTTATGCTGCGATGATACAACCAGGTGATGTTATTTTAGGAATGAGTCTTGCTCATGGCGGTCATTTAACGCATGGATCACCGGTTAATTTTTCTGGCAAACTTTATAAAGTATATTCTTACGGGTTGCATCCTAAAACAGGCGAAATTGATTATGATGAGGCAGCACGTTTAGCTGAAGAACATCAACCTAAATTAATTGTCACTGGTTTTTCTGCCTATTCTCGCATAGTAGATTGGCAACGATTTCGGGAAATTGCTGATCATGTTGGTGCATATTTGATGGCAGATATTGCGCATGTGGCAGGTTTGGTTGCAATGGGTTTATATCCTTCTCCTGTTAATATTGCTGATGTTACTACCACAACCACCCATAAAACCTTACGTGGTCCGCGTGGGGGCATGATTTTGGCAAAAGCGAATGCCGATCTAGAAAAGAAATTAAATTCTGCTGTGTTTCCTGGTGGTCAGGGAGGGCCGCTCATGCATATTATTGCGGCAAAAGCAGTTGCTTTTAAAGAAGCGTTACAACCTGAATTTAAAGCATATCAGCAACAAATTCTGAATAATGCGCGGGCTATGGCAAACATAATCATGCAACGCGGATATAAAATTGTGAGTCATGGTACCGATAATCACTTGATGTTAATTGATCTTATCGATAAAAAAATGACAGGTAAGGATGCTGAGGCAGCATTGGGACAAGCCAACATTACTGTCAATAAAAATGCTGTTCCTAATGACCCACAATCACCATTTATCACAAGTGGGTTACGTATTGGTTCGCCAGCGGTCACTACCCGTGGGTTTAAAGAAAAAGAGTGTGAACAAGTGGCTCACTGGATGTGTGATATTTTAGATGACCTTGCAAACCAGGAAAAACGTTTGCATATTAAATCAGCAGTATTATTTTTATGCAAAAAGTTTCCAGTTTATGCCAAAGAAGATAGCAAGAACGGTTGAGTATCCCACATTTCGCTTGAGATTCACTATGTTCTCAGTATAATTCCTATTGCAAGGAATGGGTAAGGTATGCTGATGTAATTTAAGTATGGCCTAATCAACTTCATGGATGAATAAACACATTACTAAAAATCATCTCCAAGGAGTAAATCATGAAAAAAGTTTGTCTTAGCTTAATTGCAATGATTGGTTTAGTTTTTGCCTCCGTTACTTTCGCTGCAGTTGCAAATGGATATTACATTAGCAAACATCCTCTTGCATTCAATGCTGCTGCAAAAGGAAAATCAGCATTTCGACCTGCAACTTATATTACAATTATTAACAAAAGTTCTAATTATTTTTATGTCACCGTTCCTGGCACATCTATTTTTGATAAACTTTATTCTCTAGAAAATGAATATCTTATCAACAATAATTATGGTGGTGATACATACGTTGCTTTGAAAGATCCTTATTATTCCGTCTTTTTCCAAAATTATCTTTGCCATTATGCTCTTGTTAATGTTTATGGTGGTCCAGGTAATTATCGTATTGACGTGGATAGTACACTTTGCTAAAAAAATTGCGGGGTTTTTTATGTCATTTATCATTCTAAACCGTATTGCTTATGGTCGCATAGTTATTAAACTGTCCTTATTATTATGTGGAGTTGGATTAGCTTCAGCTTGTGTAGAGCATTCAACGGCACAATATGTTCCAGGATATTATAGCACCAGTACGTATACCAATTACCAAGGAACACGATATCATCGCAATCATTATCGTGATGGTGGTTACTACTCTTCAAAAAGCAGGAGAAGTAATTATCCGCCTGCACCGCATAATGGTGGGTATTATAGTAATAGCAGCGGTTCGAATGATTCTCGAGTTTATAATAGCCATTCTGAAATTCCACCAGATAGTTATTATTCATCAAAGGAAACGAATAGAAGCAATGGTGAAGACGGTTATACAAGTACGCAGCAAATGAGTAGTTACAACAACAGTTCCCGCTAAGGATGTGGGAACTGCCTCGTGTAACATTTTCTAGAGGAAATTAATTCCACCGGCTTGATTTACGTAACAAAATACGGTATGCTATATGGTAAGGTGGAAAGTATGTTAGAACAAACACAAAAAATCACGGCACATATTCCTGTCAATTTGTTACACGAAGCTCAAGCTGTAACAGGCAAAGGTATTACTGAAACTCTAAAAATAGCCCTAAGCCAACTGGCTCGTGCTAATGCTTATGAAGATTTGCGTAAAATGCGTGGTAAAGTAAAGTTTTCTATTGATTTAGAAGAATTAAGAAAAGACAAGAAAAAATGATTGCTGCTGATACTTCGGTTTTAATTGATTATTTCCAAGGGGCAAACAATATTCAAACAGAAAAGTTGGACGAAGTGTTTGGGTATCATTTGTTAGTCTTGCCTCCTATCGTTTTAGTTGAAGTATTTAGTGATCCGTTTTTACCAAAGAAATTTCTTGAGAAAATGTTAGAACTTCCTATTTTAGAAACCAAAGAAAATTTTTGGCAAAGAGCAGGTATGAATCGATCCAAATTAATTTCTAAAAGGTTAAAAGCACGTTTAGCAGATATGCTTATTGCGCAAAGTTGTATTGATTATCAAATTCCGCTAATCACAAGGGATACAGATTTTCGGCATTTTGCTAAATATTGTGGTTTGGTATTATATTAAGATATTTTTCTATGCCTAAAAAATAGTCATCATACCATGGCGCAAGGTAGGAGGTAGAGAG
>Ga0155613_1112_pt1 | contig 13368 bp, 13 predicted proteins | sample RifCSPhighO2_12_FD_107270 | JGI IMG/M metagenome (GOLD analysis project Ga0155613, IMG submission 107270) | Gammaproteobacteria bacterium RIFCSPHIGHO2_12_FULL_37_34
TGGGTCTGGTTTAAAACTAAATTCATTGAATTGCATGTTTAAGGCATTAAATAATAATAATCGACCAACCAATAACTGGCCCACTCCAAGAATTATTTTTATTGCTTCCGTCGCTTGAATAGAACCCATGATACCAGGTAATACACCCAATACACCGCTTTCTGCACAATTAGGAATAAAATCAGCTGGCGGTTTCTTATCAAATAAGCAACGAAAACATGGCCCGTTTTTCATAGTAAATACCGAACATTGCCCGAGGAAACGAGAAATGCTCGCATATACATGTGGTTTACTAAGTTGAAAACAAGCATCATTCACAACAAAACGAGTAGCGAAATTATCACTACCATCTATGATAACATCGTACTCGTTAATAATAGTTAATGCATTCGTACGATTTAATTGTGTATCGTAGATAATCAGGTTGGTGTCAGGATTCAACTGTCGTAGTTTTGTTTGTGCAACAACTACTTTCTTACATCCAATATCTGTATAAGAATAAAGTAATTGGCGATGCAAATTAGAAACATCCACATGATCATCATCAATGATACCTATTGTTCCTATCCCTGCTGCTGTTAAATACATCATAGCAGCAGAACCCAATCCACCTGCCCCTACACAAAGTACACGCGATTGTTTAAGTTTATATTGACCTGCTTCACCTATTTCTAATAAATTAATCTGCCTAGCATAGTGCGCTAATTCTTGGGGAGTAAAATAAACGCTCATGTTAAAACCATAGCATTATTTTGAATAATGAGAAGATTGATGCTGAATGTGTTCACTTGAAACATCACGATCATTGATATGCCCACAGCAAAATAAACCTAACCATGTTCGAAGGATACTGTGTGAATGTATCATACCTGCATAGGGTGGTTGAAGTACTGCTGCTTGATCATCTCGATCATCTTTAGCGTTAACATGCTTTAATTGTTGGTTTACCTGATAATAACTATCCCTATTTGTTTGACCTGCGCTCATAGGAAATCCCGCGCCAAGATTCATCATTTCAATAGGTGGTTCTTTCGAATTAGTTTTTTTAGAAACCTTCCTATCATCGCACATAGTAACAATGAACCCAACTTTGATTCCAGCAATCACACCTGTACCAATACTTAATAAGGTCACGCCTATTATGGTCGCCATATTACTTGATGTTGTCACCATACTACCAATCATGATTGCCGTTCCTAAACTCTTACCCATAATGATAGCAAGCAACCCTGTTCCACCACCCGCCATCCCTACTGTGCTCGCCAATAGACCTCCTGTTAAAATAGAACCAGCTATTATTGCTACTATTAATCCAGTACATACCATTACTTTCCAATGTTTAGTGAAAAGACGTTTAAAAAATGCATCTTGTGATGATTTTTTTTTATTTTTTTGCGTATAAACAGGAGTCGCTGGAATAATATTAGGTTGAACAGACAAATGATGCCGTTGTTTGAATTCATGTAGCAATTCATGAATATTTCTTGAACATCCATTGAAAGAAGCTGTATGCAAATTATTTATTTGTGGAGTAAAAGATAATTTATGAATAGGCCGTTCAAATAGTTTGTTAAGTGTGGATGTTATCCATCCATGGACTTCTTGCTTTTTGCGTTCTAATTGAACTGGATACTTATTCTGTTCGAATTGTAATACGGTTTGTTTGACAAACTGAGCTAATTTTTCTTTGGCTATAGTGAGCAATTGCTCTCGTAAAACCGGACAAAAACTTTTTAAGTTACTGATACCGCTAGTGGGCTGATCTAGTTTCAACAATGCCTTCTGAGCTCTCGCTTTTGTTGATCGCGTATCCCGATCCCATTGTTTTTGCAAATCATCTGTCATCTTAAACAATTGCACAAAAAAAGCTGCTTGCAAGCATTGATCGGATTCTGATAATAATGGATAAAAGGTATCAGCCTCTTTTTTAAAACGCAGCATCACTTCGAAAGTCTCATGAATTTCTTTTTTCAAAAGCTGCATGGATTCACTTGAATGTGCAATTGAATCAACAACTATTTGTTGTTTATTTTTTATTTCTTCGATTTGAATATCGCATTCGCGCTGAAAAGCATGGAGGATTGATTTTATATCAGGATCATTTTGTACACTCCGAAGAAAAGCTCTGCTCTGTTCTTCTGTGAGATCATCAAATGTAGCAGAAATATCATTGACTTTCGCTATGAATGATTGAGCCATGTAATCGAATGAATCTATATATTGCTTCACATTTAGCTCGTAGATATTTTCAAATGTATCCAGATGTTTTTTATAAAACATCTCCAGTGCCTGCACACGGTTTAAATAATCATCACAAGAAGATGTAAATTGCTCCGCAAGCAAAGCGGCATGATCCCTATCGACATCAAGCGAGCCATAAAGTTGAATTAAATCATTTTTTTTGTTTTCTAATTCATTAATTTTTTTTAGCATTGTCTCTTGAATTATTGAGAGCGCAGCATAATATTTTATTACTTTATCTGGCCAATTTGCGCGTTTATTTTCTACTTGGAAAGAAAAAGCATTGGATAATTCTTCTAACTGCTCGAGCTTGGCTGAATGGATTGCTGAGGCAGCATATGCTGCCATTCTTTTTTCAATAATCTGCTGAGTCAGCTCGCTTATACGAGCTTGACACTGGTGTTGCGCTTCCTCAAGCTTCTTCTTGAATTTTAAATAATCTGCTTGATAATCAGTTAAATTTTTCTGTATTTTTTCTTCTGCCTCTAATTTTGTTTTCTCAGCCTGCTGATTCAGATTAATAAGTTCCAAATCAAAACGATCTTCGTAAAATCTAAATAATACAAATCGCTGTAAGAGTTGTAATAAAATTGAAAATTGTGTAACTAATTTTTTTTCTGCTGCTTTTATTTTTACTATATCATACCAGTTGTATTGCTTTCTCCAATTTTGAATCACATCCTTTTCAATGATGTTGAGCTTATTGACTATATTCGTAGTTGAAAATGTTTGATAAGATTCATCAATTAACTTAAAAACGTTTTGAATTTTATCCATTAAAAATTTGCACAAATGCTCCTGTTCACACCTCGCAACTTGCTCTTGAAAATTCCTTATCAATTGATGCATGTGGCTTATAAATAATGAAGGGGAATATTCCGAGTTTCGCGAATGAATCATGAGCCAACCTCTCTTCTTCTGTTATAATTTATTTGATTATACACGAGAGATAGTAGCAATGGGAATGGCTATAATGGTTCTAAATGCTCAATAACTAATTGAACATTTTTTTGATTTTTATAATCATTAATATCTAATCGATATGCTATACGAATGGATTGACAATTACGATTAGGCCAACAATTAGTATCAACAAAAAAAGCGATGGCATCCACTATTTTATCGCATTTAGCTAGTCTTAATTTTAAATGCTTATCCCCAACTAATCGTTGCTCCACCACGCAAAACACGTCATCGAACAATGGTTCAGGAAAGGCTTGCCCCCAAGGACCTGCGTTTTGAATTAAATGAGCAACTTCTAAATTAAAATCCTCTGACTGCAATTCGCCATCACTTAATAAAACACGTTGCAAGCTTGTTTCGGTAATGCGTTCTGAGACAATCCTGTTAAAAATAGGAATAAAATCATTTAATGATTTATTTTTTATAGACAAACCAGCTGCCATTGCATGGCCACCAAATTTAAGGATAAGCCCAGGATAACGCGCATCAATACATGCTAAAACATCGCGAATATGTAGCCCTGCAATCGAGCGTGCTGATCCTTTCAACTCTTCCTCTTGATGAGGTGCAAATACAATCACCGGTCGATGAAAACGATCTTTCAGACGCGAAGCAAGAATACCAATGACCCCTTGATGCCACGACTCATCAAATAAACATATACCATATGGTAATTCATTGTCTAAACGTGCATACAAGTGTTCTAACACTTGAAGCGCCTGTGCATGCATATCTTGTTCAATATGCTTACGTTCGATATTCAATTTATTAAGAGTCTGCGCCATCTTGCGAACTTGAATGGGATCATCACATAGTAAACACTCAATACCTAATGACATATCATCCAATCGACCTGCTGCATTTAAACGTGAAGCAACAAAAAATCCCAAATCGCTGGTAAGCGCCGCACGAAAATCACGATTGGATAATTCTAATAATGCAATAATAGCTGGCACACATTGCCCTGCGCGTATTCGGCGCAATCCTTGATCAACTAGAATACGATTATTGCGATCCAATGGTACTAAATCAGCAACTGTACCCAATGCCACCAAATCTAATAATGTAGATAAATTCGTTTTGGGCAATTGTTGTTGGGTAAACCAATTTAAATCAACTAATCGTCGACGCGTTGCTAACATCACATAAAAAATAACTCCCACACCGGCTAGTTGTTTACTGGGAAAACAATCACCTGATTGATTGGGATTAACGATCACATCAGCAGGCGGGAGTGTGGCTGCTGGCAAATGATGATCAGTAATTAACACGCGCATACCTAATGCTTTGGCTGCTTCTACGCCTGCATGATTTGCAATGCCATTATCAACTGTAATAATTAATTGCGGCATATAATCTTTTGTAACAGCGACTAGCTCAGGCGTCAAACCATACCCAAAAGCAAAACGATTCGGCACCAAATAGTGCACTTGCTTTGCCCCAAAACTGCGTAATGCTCGCATAGCAAGCGCTGTGCTTGTTGCACCATCGGCATCAAAATCTCCAACAATGAGAATACGTTGATGTTGCATCACAGCATCCGCCAATAACTGTGCGGCAGATTCTATTCCTAATAAAGATTGATAAGGAAGCAAATGCGCGAGAGATAATTCTAATTCACTGACGTGAACCACCTGGCGAGCAGCAAACACACGCTGCAATAAAGGGTGAATACCATCTAGTGCAGCTGCAACTTCCTTGGGGTAATCACGTCTAACAATTTTTTTTGCATACATGTTGAAGTCCAATCAATTCCTATCTTTCATCACTAATATTTTTTTATTATGCGCTTCAACCGCTCCTACTGCCCAAACACTGCATATCATCCAAAAAATGATGCTGGGGAAAAAAAGTTTGCTGCTGATAACGATCATTCCAATAGAAATCATTAGAATGCCTCCCCAGAAAGATGCGTACAATAATCCTAATGGACCAAATAGAATACTAAAGGCTAAGGCAATGGCTGTACTTTTAAGAGGTATGCCTGGCAATGAAGTCATACTAATCCTTATCATTAAACGTCGATTCTGGTAACATAAACAGCAACACCCTATCTGTCAATTTGTTTATGCCAACATTTACTTTAGATAATAATGATGCAACCTATCAAATTCGGTCTTTTAAACCGGGTGCGATTCAAATTAACGAAACAATATATACACAAAGCCTCATCATTGCGCCTCATTTACTCATTGAACAATGGGCTCCTCAAACAATTACGGAATTGACTGCTCAAACACTCTCACCCATTTTATCCATGAAACCCCATATCCTTTTAATTGGTACAGGAAGCGCGCTAATATTCCCAGCTATTGAAATTTACGGAGAATTAATTAATGCTAATATTGGGGTTGAAATCATGGACACGAGCGCTGCTTGCCGAACATATAATGCACTATCAGCCGAAGATAGAAATGTAGTCGCTGCATTAATTGTGAGATAATAATACGCTCTTCACATTTCTTGCAACCGTTGAAATACTCTTGCCTGCTTCACACGATTATCTTTCACAATAAGAATCTCGACTGGATAACCATTGATCAACATTGTGGTACCCGTATGAGGCAAGGATTCAAGATGCTCTACAATTAATCCATTAATCGTTTTTGGTCGCCGCAAAGGTAATTCCCATCCTGATATTCGATTAAATTCGCGTATCGTAATGCCACCATCTACTAAATAACTGCCATCAATTTGTTTCTTAATGTGCTTCCCTAGTAAAACACTAGAAGTAAAATCACCAACAATCTCTTCTAAAATGTCATTCAATGTAATAAGACCTTGAATTTCGCCATATTCATCTACTACAAAAGCAATCTTGTTCGGATGTTGTTGAAAATAATTTAATTGGATATGAAGTAAGGTTCCCTCTGGAATAAAATAAGGTTCTTTCAGCTGTTGCTGTAATAACTCCGCGTTTAATGAATAGCGCAACACAAGTAATTTCATCACATCGCGAATATATAAAATACCAATGATTTGATTAATATGACCTCGATAAACTGCTATCCAATCCTGCGGAAATTGCGAAAGTTGCTCCATGATGGCTTCAAAAGATTGTTCAATATTCATTCCTTTAACATCATGTAGTGGAATCATGACATCATCAACTGTCAACCGATTTAAATCTAAAATGCTCAGCAACATCTGTTGGTATTGTCGTGAGATTTTATCCGTCGCATCGTAAACTACGCTGCGTAATTCCTCACGGGATAATGGTTCAACTGAATAATTGCTCACATGAACACGAAGTAGTCGTAAGGAACGATTCGCAATAGCATTCGCAAACCACACCAGCGGATAAAGCCACTGCAAAATAAATTGGATGGGGTAAACCACAAAGCGCGAAACGCGATCAGGATAAATGGCTGCGAACGTTTTAGGAGTGATTTCAGCAAAAATTAAAATAATAAAAGTAAGCAAAATAGCAACTAAAAATGCACCTGTATCTCCCCAAAAATGCAGAGCAATCATGGTTGCCAAAGAAGAAGCCAAAATAGTAGTAAATGTGCTGCCAATTAAAATAACGCCTAACAAACGATCGGGTCGCTTCAATAACTGCAAAATGCGTGTCGCATAACGTTTTTTTAACCGCGCTTGATGCCGCAAACGATAACGATTAACCGCCATCAATGCTGTTTCAGCACAAGCAAAAAATCCAGCCAACATGATTAATAATAAGAGAATGATACTATAAAAAATAAGTTCAAAACGACTCAAGTGGGGTCCTTCTTTAGTGTCAATCCAATTAAAGCAATTATTATTGAATTCTATACTTTTCGCCACTACCTTATTTTAGGTATACTCACACAATCTTTCTTAAATGGTTTTTTAGTATGTTTACTCATTTATCAGAACGTTTAAATAAAGTAATCAAAAGTTTAACCGGTCAAGGTCGGCTAACAGAAAATAACATCAAAGATACATTACGCGATATCCGTATTGCTTTATTAGAAGCAGATGTTGCTCTGCCTGTCGCAATTGCGTTTATCAACGCCATTCAAGCAAAAGCTATTGGCAAAGAAGTATTAGAAAGCCTCACACCCGGGCAAGTGCTGATTAAGTTAGTCCATGATGAGCTTATCACCATCATGGGTGATGCGAATGAAGAATTAAATCTTAAAACGGAACCTCCTGCTGTCATTCTTATGACTGGATTACAAGGATCGGGCAAAACAACAACTGTTGCCAAACTTGCAAAATGGTTAAAACAATCGCAAAACAAAACTGTATTAGTAACAAGCGTTGATATTTACCGCCCAGCAGCCATTGATCAACTAGCAACCCTTGCAAATACAATTGGGGTAGATTTTTTCTCTAGCAATGCGTCACAACATCCTGTTGATATTGCTCTTCAAGCTGTTCAAGCAGCTAAAAATAAAGTGATGGATGTTCTCATCATTGATACTGCCGGTCGCTTACATATCGATGAACAAATGATGTCAGAAATGAAGCGCATCCATGCTGCCATTCAACCCATTGAAACATTATTTGTGGTGGATAGCATGACTGGCCAAGATGCAGCCCATACCGCTAAAGCTTTCAACGATGCCCTTCCCTTAACCGGGGTAGTGCTAACCAAAGCAGATGGTGATGCAAAAGGCGGTGCTGCGCTTTCCATTCGCCACTTAACCGGTAAACCAATTAAATTTATTGGCATGGGTGAAAAAATAGATGCATTAGAAGCTTTTTATCCAGATAGAATGGCCTCCCGTATTTTAGGAATGGGCGACATCCTCACACTAGTTGAAGAAGCTGAACGCACTATTGATAAAGCAAAAGCCGAAAAATTCGCTAAAAAAATGAAGAAGGGCAAATCATTTGATCTTGAAGATTTTCGCGATCAATTGAAGCAAATTCATCAGATGGGCGGCGTGATGAATATCATGGGTAAGCTGCCTGGAATGAATCACTTACCACAACAAGTTAAAGATCAATTTAACGACAAAAAATTAATAGAAATCGAAGCCATTATTAATTCCATGACACCCAAAGAACGTCGCTTTCCTGAGAGAATAAAAAACTCTCACAAACGGCGAATTGCAACAGGTTCTGGTACTTCCATTCAGGCTATTAATCAATTATTAAAACAGTTTGAACACATGCAAAGAATGATGAAAAAAATGGCTAAAAAAGGTGGCACGATGAAACTGATGCGTCATCTACAAAGCAAACTGCCATTTAGTGGCTTACCGCCATTTTGAGTTTGTCGGAGAAGTAGTTCGCCCTATGCAAACGATAATTTTTTTATTGTACTCATCGGCAAAAATAATTTAGCTTTATTTTCTGGAAATTCAATAAATCCAAAATGCTGATAAAACCTACTCGCTTTATTATCTTTAGCATCTACAATCACCGCTGTCATTCCAATTTGATGGCTGATACTCAAACTTCGTTTGAGTACATCTGCTAAAAGAAAACCACCTATCTTTAATCCATGATGGTTTTTCTCTACTGCTAATCTAGCTAATAATATACCTGGTAAAATGGGATATTTTGGTAATTTTTTAATTATCTCATCTGGTAATTCACGTGCATCAATCCCTATGGATGCGACAGTATAATAACCAATGATTTTATTTGAATGAAATTGAGTTAATACATAAGTCACAGAAACATTTTTCTTAGCATCTTGCCCTGCCCGAGTCTTAAGATAATCATCTAAACGGATCGATCCGCAAGAAAACCATTGTTTATCATGATGAGGATCTAACCGTGTAATAATATATTCAGAGCGGCTTGAACTATCTGTCATTTAGAAAGCACATTCCTTTTGTATTTTTTTGTAATATTCAATAAGGCTTTAGAAGGTAAAGGTGGGTTCAAAAGAACTTTAATAAAAACGTCGCGATCTTTTAAAGATAAACGAATTTGCTCGTATTCTTTGATAACTCTGGTTGCCGCTTCATAGGCTGAATGAACGACAAAATCAGTTAGTGATCGACCAACCAAATCGGCAGCATGTTGCAAAAATTTTTTCTTTTCAGTACTAATTCTCGCTTCAAGCCGCTTCATTTCTATTTTGTGTTTCAACATTGGAGAAGACATAATAAGTATACTCCTATTAAACGCTGTCTTTCTACTATACGGCATTTTGCCGTACATAACAAGGCGCGACACCAATCAGAATAAACATCAATGATTGTATTTGCAACCCTTGAGATCTCGCGTATAATCTTGCTCTTTTAAAGGCATTTTAAATAGAGGAAAATACATGGTTGTGATTCGTTTATCCCGAGGTGGCGTAAGAAAACGCCCATTTTATCATATTGTTGTTGCAGACAAGCAACGCGCTCGTAATGGTCGTTTTATTGAGCAAATTGGCTATTTTAACCCTATTGCAGCAGGTAAAGATATACGCTTAACTATTGATATAGAGCGTGCTCAATATTGGATAACCAAAGGTGCAAAAGCCTCCGATCGCGTCAAATTTTTAATAAAAACCCATAAAAAAACAGCTGCAAAACTCACAACGCAAACCGCTGAAGCTTAAAATTAAAACGCTTATTCCATCATGAATAATTCGGCGGATAAAGCATTCATCTCTATAGGTCGGATTGGTTCTACCTATGGAGTACGCGGATGGGTAAAAATTGATTCTTATACCGAATCTGGCGCTAAGATACTCGATTATATGCCTTGGTACATAAAGGATCATAACAATTGGCGCATCATTGACATCGAAGACAAAAAAGTTCAAAACAACCTTGTTATTGTCAAACTCATCGGCGTCCATACGCCTGAAGAAGCTCGCCTTCTGACAGGAAAATTAATTGCTATTTCTCGTTCCCAATTACCTGCTTTAAAACAAAACGAATATTATTGGTCTGATTTAGAAGGCTTAACAGTCGTCACTGAAGATGGCGTCGTGCTTGGAAAAATAGCTTATCTTATCGCAACAGGCGCAAATGACGTGCTTATCGTGAAAGGCGAAAAAGAACATGCTATCCCTTATCTTCCTAATAAAGTAATCAAAAAAATTGACCTCGCTCAACATCTGATGATTGTGGATTGGGAGATAAGTTAATGTGGTTTGGCATTATTTCACTTTTTCCAGACCTGTTTGCAATATTAAACTCCGGCGTGACAGGAAGAGCCAAACAAAAGCAATTGCTCGATATAACTTGTTGGAATCCGCGGGATTTTGCAACCGATAAACATCGATCCGTAGACGATAAACCCTATGGTGGTGGCCCAGGTATGTTGATGATGGCTAAACCATTGCATGCTGCTATCATGGAAGCGAAAAAAGCAGCCCCTTCTCCTACACCAGTGATTTATCTCTCACCTCAAGGAAGACGATTTGACCAAAATATGGCTATAGAGCTTGTCGCTCAACAATCGGCTATTTTAATAGCAGGTCGTTACGAGGGCATTGATGAGCGTATTATTGAAAACGATATTGATGAAGAATGGTCAATTGGTGACTATATTTTGACCGGTGGTGAGCTGGCTGCTATGGTGGTCATTGATGCGGTCTCTCGGCTGATACCAGGTTGTGTGGGTGACCAAGATTCAATTGCTAAAGACTCCCTAACCACTGGCCTTATTAAATATCCTCAATACACTCGGCCAGAAGTATTTTTGGAGACAACTGTACCAGATGTATTACTAAGCGGGCATCACCAACAAATTGAGCGCTGGCGTTTAAAACAATCTCTCGGTAAAACGTGGCTAAAACGCCCTGATTTACTAGCCAAAAAACAGCTCAACCCAGAAGAAGCAAGCTTATTAACCGAATTTATTGAAGAATTTCTACAAAAAACTTCTCGAAAAACTCGGTAAAATTAGATAAAATGCATGAGTATTGTTTAAGCTAAGAGCGCTATTGATTTTTTTGTTGATAAAAAGCGGACAGGATGTCCGCTTTAACAAAAAATCCGAAAGGGATGAGTTTTTTGTGGTTATCAACAAAAAAATCAATAGCGCTCTTAGCTTAAACAATACTCATGTTAAAATGGTTTTTTACTATATTGAACAGATGGAAGATCCCAATGAGCAACGAAATTATACAAGTATTAGAAAACGAATTCACGCAATCACACAAAGGCTTTCCTGTATTTAACTCGGGTGATACGGTTATCGTACAAGTCAAAGTAAAAGAAGGCGAACGAGTTCGATTACAATCATTTGAAGGTGTGGTCATTGCCAAACGCAATCGAGGCTATCATTCCTCTTTTACAGTACGTAAAATTTCTCATGGTGTGGGTGTAGAACGTGTATTTCAAAGCTACAGCCCAATCATTGAATCAGTAGAAGTGAAGCGTCGTGGTGATGTACATCGAGCTAAATTATATTACATGCGTAATTTGGTCGGACGTGCAGCACGCATTAGAGAAAAATTAACTGGTAATAATAAAATCAATCATACGGAAGTAATCGTTGACGAAGCGATTCAACAAGATGATGCCAATCAAGGTACGACTACAGAATAAACTCGTAGCGGTTTATTCTTCCCCCTTAGGCCCAATTGGTATTACTTTATATCATAACCAATTATCTGGATTGCAATTTCTTGTTGGAAAAAAAATTCATTCTACAAAATTGTATGAGAAAACTTTATTAATTCGTCAATTGTTCGATGAGCTTTCTCGCTATTTTGATTATCCAAAACATCCTTTTAATATCGCCTTACATATTGAAGGTACGCCATTCCAAAAGCGCGTGTGGAAAACTTTACAAACTATTCCAAGCGGCACAACCCTGACCTACGGTGTGCTTGCCAAGAAATTACATACGAGTCCACGCGCCATTGGCCAAGCTTGTAGAATGAATCGCATTCCCATCATCATTCCTTGTCACCGTGTCGTTGCTGCACATCATACTGGTGGATACATGGGTCATTCGGTAGGAGCAGTCGCAAAAGTAAAGGAACAATTGTTGCAGCACGAGATATCACCCATCACACCTCAACGTGCGAAATGCTAGCAAGGATACTGCTTCCTGTTTTCATAATATTTCCTTAATCATTAAATGATATTCTTCACTCAGAATAATGTCGTACTATCAATTCGAGGAGCAAATCAAATGATGTGTCATCAACCGGGTATTAATACCAGTCAGTTATCTCTTGATGAAGAAATTGAAGAAATTCGTAAGAAAATGGTTGCTATTCATAATAGGCATACTAATAACCGTACCTGTGAATCAGCACACCCCTTTATTTCTTCCCTAGATGTATCTTATCTTACATGCGAAGTAACAGAGATTTATAATCAAATTTCAACTAGCAACCTAAATAAAAATGCTCAAACCGAATTAAAAAAATCATTAATGGATTTAATTGACAACATTAATGAAATAGATGAGGATGTTTCTTCTCTTCAATCTTCATCTTCAATAGAAAAAATCCAAGCTAAAATAGCCCAAGTAGAAAAAAATAAAAATGATTTTGTTAGCCAACTAGAAACATACAAGCTTCATGAAAATCAAGATTCCAAAAAAGCGGGAATGATAGCAGCCGGAGCATTCATAACTGCTCTCGGGGTCATTTTAGTTAGCTTAGGCATAATGATGATGGTTGCTTCTTCTGGATTTGTACCATTATCAGGGTTAGGATTAATTGTTGCGATAATAGGCGGGGATCTCATGATACAGGGAATAATAGCATGTGACAGTGCTTGCAAACCAAAACCTTCTCTTCCAGATCATACCTCCCCCTTCAGAACCAAAATAGATAATCTATTTAAATTTTATAAATCAAAAACACCATCAGATAAAGCCTCTCCTCAAACACCAAATCACAACCTGGGGTTAACAAATAGATTAACATAGGCATATCAAACCACATGAAATTGAAGCAAGCTAATAATAATTTCGACCGCGATTAAAATAATGATAATGCTTTCCAACAAACTAGAATGACGATGTTGTACTTGGCTATTTAAAATGTGTAACAATTCTTGCAACACATCTAACTTTTGATTAAGCGCCATGACTCGACTTGGAATATCAAGAAACTTTTTCGTCATAATATAATAAGGCTCTAAACTCGGGTTGCGCCAAAAAAATTCTGGTGCATCGAGATACTCAATATTAATATTAATCGAACTTCTTGCAAGAAAGATCTCACCAATACGTTTAAATATCGCACGTCGTGATAAAGAAATGACACCTTTAGTAGCAATTTCTTCTGGTAAATGCTTATTTTTTTTAATCGCCTCT
>Ga0155613_1001_pt1 | contig 13286 bp, 8 predicted proteins | sample RifCSPhighO2_12_FD_107270 | JGI IMG/M metagenome (GOLD analysis project Ga0155613, IMG submission 107270) | Gammaproteobacteria bacterium RIFCSPHIGHO2_12_FULL_37_34
TGTTTGATATTTTCGGTAGACAGATGATCTTCCATGACATGCAACAATAAATGATATTCTGGGTGGTTTTGATGAATGTGTAGGAGGTTAATGGATTCGGTATCATTTATTGTGCTGGTAATAGAATATTTAAAAATAAATATGGCGTTTTGAATGGATTGTAAAGCAAATTGATAAGGCCCATTTGAAATGAGATCACTTATTTGATTGGGTGCAAGATCGTATATTGCTTCAATAACATCTTTTTTAGTAAACCATTCTAGAGGAGCTTTAAAAAATAACTCAGAGGAGATTTTTAAAAATTTCCCATAGCTAAGCAAATAATTTAATTTGGTAATCAAGGCATCGTCTATTGAAGAACCAACGATTTCTTGTAAATAACAAGCGGTATCTCTATTAGAAAAATAGTGGCTATTTAATTTAAATAACAAAGCAAGGTGCTTATTTGTGAAAAAAATAATTGGAATCCTGTCAAGATAGTGGTTGCTTTTTAATTCTGTTAACCAAATAATTTGATCTTCAGTAGTTGAGATAGGTTTGAGAGGAGAAGCTAAGCCCAATCGTTGATTAAGATAATCCAAATCAATTGTTGAGTCGTTGAATGGTAAAATATCATTTGCTGTAATAAAACAATCGCCATTATTAAGTGATGGATAATGTATTCCTATATAGGAGTGTTCTTTCGTTTCTATTATATCGTGATCGTTAGTAGATAATTGAATCAACATTAGCTTTTCATTTAATTTAGAATAATCAATTGGTTGTGAATTTTTATTGATGTAAATAATGGCATCTTGATCTTGGTTTGAGATGGGTAATTCAAATGAAAATGGACACTCAATAGCCATCATAGCATCAGCATTTGCTTTTTTTCTGTCAAGCAAAGGGGTGTGACCTAGCAAAGTAGCAGATTTCAATTGTTGAATAGCATCGTCAATCTTTCTGATTCGTATCGCGCGTGCTTTTGCCACATCTGCAATGTTAGCATGAGGTTTAAGTTGAGTATTAAGATAAGTGATTAAACTCGTATGATCCTCACATTCGTTTATTTCTTCAATCAACTCATCTTCGATGTCGCCTGGAAATTTGTTGATTAAAAGAATACCGGATGGCGTTAAATATTTGTTAGAAAATTTATTTAGTTTTTGTAACCCTTGTTTACTCAACCAGGTTTTTGTTAAATCACATATTAACATCTTATATTCAAATTTTTCTAATATGGAATTGAGTAGTTGAACATAGTCCTTGTCAATCTCAAAATGAAATGGCCGAAGTTTTTTTATAATGCTATTTTTTGCTGCACTATTTGCGTTAATTGAGAAAAGAAGAAGTGTTTTTGATATATTATCTTTTTCAAAATAAGTGTCTTCTAATAGTAATATTAAATCAGGTTCTTGAATAAATGGTGTCATATTGAGTGCTAAAGCATCGGAAATATTGAAAATATGGGTATATCGAACAAATAATTTTTTAAATTCGCTTGTGGAATGGATAAAAATTTTATGGATTATTTCCCAATCAGGCAAGTTAGTATGGAGGATCAACTTTTCAACTAAACGATTAATGATCTCGATGTCATTATTATTTAAATCATTCGGCTTGATATATTGTAGCGCTGATTTTAAGCCATTAGGCGTGAATAATTTTTTGTTTAATTTTTCAACTTTTTCATTGCTATCCACAAACCAAGCGAGAGGCAAATTCAATATCACTTCGTAATCAGTTAGGGACGCTGCATCTATTTTAAGATAGCGCATCTTTCCTAATACATTACGCCACTTCAGAATGTCCTCACCAAGTTTTTTAGTAGCGATGGTAAAGAGTTCATCTGATAACTTATGCAAGTATAGTTCATCCATCAACATCATTTTTTTTTCGATTATCATTTGATTTATCATTTGATTATCAGGATCCTCATCTTGTGTGGCTAATAGCAGGATGCCAAGCTGACGAAGGCTTGTGGTGGAAAAAACATTAAATATGATTTCATTGTTCGATGGATCAGATTGCTTATATTGAAGATAGGAAATGATTAATTGCATCATGTGGTCTGATAATTTATCTCTTTCTTCTTCGTCAGATAAAGTTTGTAAGCAATCCGGAATAATTTGATAAGCTTCAATTTTAGTTAACTCGGATAAAAGCTTAGCAATCTCCTCTTTTTCTTTAATGTTAATAAAAGAATTTAGAACGTTTTCTAATGCAAGAGCATCTGTTTGTGGCATGGATTTACTCCGGATTATATTTGTAAATACCGTTGGTATAGGTTCGGGTAATATATATTTTTTATTGATGCAATTTAATTTTTAATAATTCATTTAATTGTTTTGGATTCAGCTTCCCTTCCGATAATTTCATTGCTTGTCCAACAAAAAAACCGAATAATTTTTCTTTACCAGCTCGATAATCAGCAACTTGTTGTGGATGATGAGCTATTATTTCATCGATTAATTTTTCAATAGCCGCTTCATTGGTGACTTGTTTCAGGCCTTGCTTCTCAATGAGCTCATCCACTTCACCTTCACCATTCCATAAGTTTTCAAAAAGCACTTTAGCAATTTTTCCAGATATCGTATGATCTGCAATTCGCAAAATCAATTTTCCCAATTGTGCGGATGATATAGGCGTTCCCATTATATCACATCCTGCTTTGTTTAACGCGCCCAACCATTCACTGATCACCCAATTGGCAGCTAGTTTGGCTTCATTCCCTGATTCTTTTACTACATTCTCATAGTAATCTGCTATCTCTTTGCTGCTGACTAAAATGCTAGCATCATAAGCGTTTAATCCGTACTGCTCCATGAAGCGTTTCTTTTTTTCTTGTGGCAGCTCTGGTAACGTTTGTTTTATTTTTGCAATGAATTCATCAGAGATGATTAAAGGCAATAAATCTGGATCGGGGAAGTAACGATAATCGTTTGCTTCTTCTTTGCTACGCAGCGAACGCGTTTCATTTTTATTAGGATCGTACAGCCGTGTCTCTTGAATAATGGTGCCGCCATGAGAGAGGATACTAATTTGTCTTTCAACTTCGTAATGAATAGCGCGTTCAACAAATCGAAATGAATTAATATTTTTCAATTCGGCGCGGGTTCCTAGTTTTTCTTCGCCTTTTTTGCGTATGGATACATTTGCATCACAACGAAAAGAACCCTCCTGCATGTTACCATCGCAAATATTTAAATATCTTACTAATGTATGCACGGCTTTCAGATAAGCAACCGCTTCTTTAGCAGAATGCATTTCTGGTTCAGAAACAATTTCCAATAAGGGAATACCGGCTCGATTTAAATCGATACCGCTATACCCATTAAAATTTTCATGCAGTGATTTTCCTGCATCTTCTTCTAGATGAGCGCGAGTGATGTGAATACGTTTGGTCGTGCCATCATCAAGGGGTATATCAATATAGCCTTTGTTTACAATAGGGAATTCATATTGACTAATTTGGTAGCCTTTTGGTAAGTCTGGATAAAAATAATTTTTGCGTGCAAATACAGATGTATGGGCGATATCAGCATGTGCTCCCAAGCCAAATTTAACGGCCATTTCAACTGCTGCTTGATTTAATACAGGAAGTACACCAGGCATACCCAAATCAATGCCGCAAGCTTGGGTATTTACTTCCGCACCAAATTGTGTGGAGGCAGCTGAAAATATTTTACTTTTAGTTGATAATTGTGCATGGATTTCAAGTCCAATCACTGTTTCCCACTGCATTTAAAAGCCCTCCGGTATGCGCTGATGCCAATCAGTTATTTTTTGATACCAATGAGCAATATTTAATAATTTTGCTTCGTCAAACAAATTGCCAATCAATTGCATACCAATTGGCAACTGATTGACAAAACCTGCTGGTATTGAAATGCCAGGTAGTCCAGCAAGATTAGCCGCAATTGTGTAAATATCAGAAAGATACATGCTGATAGGGTCGTTTGCTTTTTCACCAAGCTTAAAAGCAGGGGTGGGGGAAGTAGGTGAAAGAATAACATCCACTTTTTTAAAAGCTTGATTAAAATCATCACGAATTAAACGGCGGACTTTTTGTGCCTTTAAATAATAAGCATCGTAATAACCAGCCGAAAGAGCATATGTGCCAATCATGATTCTGCGCTTGACTTCGCTGCCAAAACCTTCGCTTCGCGTACGTTTATAAAAATCTTCTAAATCTTTAGGTTGATTGCAACGATATCCATAACGTACACCATCATATCTCGCAAGATTCGATGAGCATTCAGCAGGAGCAATGACATAATAAGCAGGTACGGAAAGATGCGTGTGAGGTAAGCTGATTTCTTGAATACGAGCACCAGCTTTTTCATATTCTTTAATAGCTGTTTCAATTACTTTAGCCACATCCCCTTGCAAGCCATTGTGAAAATATTCTTTAGGTAAGCCAATGCGGATACCATCAATAGAATCGTTCAACGTTTTTGTATAATCAGGCACCTTGTAATCAACGCTCGTTGAATCGCGTTCATCAAAACCGGCTAAAGCATTTAAAAGCAGAGCAACATCTTCAACTGTTTTAGCAAGTGGGCCACATTGATCAAGACTGGAGGCAAAAGCAATCATCCCATATCGAGAAACGCGTCCATAAGTCGGTTTTAATCCAGTAATACCACATAAAGCAGCAGGTTGACGTATGGATCCGCCGGTGTCGGTGCCTGTTGCACCGAGCGCAAGACAAGCAGCTATAGTAGCAGCTGATCCGCCAGAAGATCCTCCTGAAACACAGCTTACATTCCATGGGTTTTTAACGGAGCCGTAATAACTATTTTCGTTAGAAGAACCCATAGCAAATTCATCCATGTTTGTTTTGCCTAATAAAACAGTCCCAGCAGCTTTTAATTTTTGGACAATGGTTGCATCATATGGGGAGATAAAGTTATCCAGCATTTTTGACCCACAACTGGTTTTAATACCTTCCGTACAAAATATATCCTTATGTGCAATAGGTATACCGGTCAGTGGATGAGCAGCACAAGCTGCTAATTGAACATCAGCAGCTTGTGCTGCTTGTAGTGCATACTCTTCTGTAATAGTGATGAAACTATTTAATTTTTTATTATGTTTATGAATACGTTCTAAAAATAGCCTAGTCAATTCCACGCTGGAGATTTTTTTTGCGTGAAGATCATGAGATAATGCTGTAATTGTTTTGCGGTACATAATGATATCTTATTCTATTACTTGAGGAACAAGGTATAAGCCAGCTTCTATTTGAGGAGCGATTTGCTGAAATTTTTCACGAAGATTAGGTTCTGTCACAATGTCTTTTCTTAAGCGTTGTGAAATATCGAGAGGATGCGCAAGTGGCTCGACTAAAGAGGTGTCTACCTTATCCATTTGTGCAATGAGATCTAAAATGCCAGATAATTGCGGTGTATAAAGAGTGATGTCGCTCTCTAATAAATTTAACCTGGCAAGATGCGCTATTTTTTTCACCTCATCTGACGTGAGAGACATGGCTTAATCCTCTATTCTCGTTGAGAAAGCATTATAAAGCATAGATGGAAGAAGAGGAATATTATTTTCTGACTAGATGAAACATGCCCTATAGTAAATTCAGCCAAATGGCGATAATATACATGTAAAACAACATACAAGGAAATCGATTGGCTATGTTCAAAAAATTGCGCGGTATATTTTCTAGTGATTTATCCATCGATTTAGGCACAGCAAATACACTGATTTATGTAAGAGGGAAAGGCATCATTTTGAATGAGCCATCAGTTGTTGCTATTCGTCAAGGTTATGAAGCAATGGGTCAAAAGCATGTCGTTGCGGTTGGAAGTGAGGCAAAGCTCATGTTAGGCCGTACACCAGGCAATATCAGAGCTATTCGACCTATGAAGGATGGTGTTATTGCTGATTTTTATATTACAGAGAAGATGTTACAACATTTTATTCATAAAGTGCATGAAAATCGTTTTTTACGGCCTAGTCCACGGGTATTGGTTTCTGTTCCTTGTGGTTCCACACAAGTTGAGCGACGTGCGATTAAAGAATCTGCAATTAGTGCAGGCGCGAGAGAAGTATTTTTGCTTGAAGAACCTATGGCAGCTGCAATGGGTGCAGGTATGCCAGTTGAAGAACCACGTGGTTCGATGGTTGTTGATATTGGTGGCGGTACCACTGAAGTTGCTATTATTTCATTAAATGGGATTGTATATTCTGCATCTGTGCGAATTGGCGGCGATCGATTTGATGAATCAATCGTTGGTTACGTAAGACGTAATTACGGTATCTTGATTGGGGAATCAACCGCAGAACGCATTAAACATGAAATTGGCTTGGCCTATCCTGCTAATCAAATGTTACAGATGGAAGTACGTGGACGCAATATTGCTGAAGGTATTCCTCGCAGCTTTACCATCACCAGTAATGAGATATTAGAGGCATTACAAGAGCCATTATCAGGTATTTTAGGAGCGGTGCGTGCTGCTTTAGAACAAGCACCACCTGAATTAGCAGCCGATATTGCCGAACGTGGAATGGTCCTGACTGGTGGTGGCGCATGTTTGCGCAATATCGATCGTTTATTTATGGAAGAAACAGGATTACCTGTCATTATCGCAGATGAACCTTTGACATGTGTTGCTCGTGGTGGTGGAAGAGCGCTTGAGATGATAGGTTCTTCAGGAGTCGATTTTCTGTTGAAGGAATGAGGATTACGACTATCCGCTCAATATTTACTAAACAATCGCAATCATCATTTCAAGTATTCTTTCTAATTGTTTTTGCGATCGTGTTAATGGTGATGGATAGGCGCTTAAATCAATTCGTCACCATTCGTGAAGCACTTTCTTTTCCTCTTGCTCCGTTTCAATATAGTGTGAGTTGGTCGGTAAAACAAATTAATCAGTTTAAAACAGCTTTCAGTGCTTACGATTATTTAGCAAAAGAAAATATTGAATTGAAAGCTGAACGATTATTGTTGCATGCTCAATTGCAACGTTTAATTGCTTTAGAAGCAGAGAATAATTATTTGAAAGCTCTTTCTCAAGCATCCCATCACATCCAAAGTAAAACCTTGATTGCTGAGTTATTAAATGTAGATTCCGAACCTTTTGTTAATCAAGTGATTCTTGATAAAGGGGCTCGTGACCATGTGTATAGTGGTCAACCAGTATTTGATGCGTATGGTGTGATGGGTCAAATTATCCAAGTTGGGCCAATAACCAGTCGTGTATTACTCATCAATGATCCTCGTAGTGGTATTGCTGTACATAATGTGCGTAATGGTACGAGGGCAGTTGCAGTGGGCGACAGTTATTTGAACAATCTAAAACTCATGTACGTGACCAAAACAACCGATATTAAAGTGGGGGATCTCTTTCTTACCTCTGGGTTAGGGGATCGGTATCCTGAAGGATATCCTGTGGGAACAGTATCGAATGTATCAAAAGATCCTGCGCATCAATTTGCGACTATTTATCTTCAGCCTAGTGCCCATTTAGATAGTAGTCGTCAAGTATTATTAGTTTGGTATCAAAAACATGCCTAATTGGGTTGCTATTTTGATCACTATTGTGGCTGCATTATTATTGACAATATTGCCCATGCCAGCCTGGACGGAATGGTTACGCCCAGCTTGGGTATTATTAGTGTTGATCTATTGGACTGTTACCATGCCTTATTTGGTTGGAGTGGGAACGGCTTGGCTCGCTGGTCTTGTTTTCGATTTGCTTATGGGCACTGTATTAGGTGAGCATGCTTTGGCTTTTACGCTCGTTATTTACTTTATTTCTCGGCTTTCCTTGCGTTTGCGCATGTATTCTTTACCTCAACAAGGAATGAATATTTTAATCTTTATTCTCTTTTATCAATTCATTATCTATTGTATCCAGGGGTTTTTGGGGGAATTACCGAATAGCCATTTATATTGGTTATCTTCTATTACTAGCGTGGTGTTTTGGCCTTGGCTGTTTCTATTAATGCGTGATTTTCAAAGATGGTTTAAAATATCGTGAACTATCTCATGAGGAACGGTCGTGAAAAAGCTTTTAGCATCAACTTCAAAAAAGATAGCCTATGTTATTGCGATTGTTATCATTATCATTGGTTTGTTGGTGAGTCTATCGCCGTTATTTTCTCCTCTTCTTAATAAACATCGAACTGATTTAGAACAATGGGCAAGCAGCGTATTAGGTGTACCTATTACCATCCATGATATCCAATTATCCTGGCATCGCTATCAACCAGAGCTTCAATTAAATGGCGTGACTTTTTTAAATAAAGATAGTCAGGATCCTATTTTACAAATTCGTAATGTAGGTGTGTTATTTTCAATGATACAATCATTATGGCAACGACAACTGATACCAAGTGGTGTAGTTATTTCCGGTTCTCATTTAACCATCCATCGTGCTGCATCGGGTGAGATTTCTATTCAAGGTTTCCCAGTTTTTGGCGGATATAATCAGCAACCATTTGCTAAAGAAACCAAGATAACCGAAATGGTCGCATGGCTTTCTGCCCCAGCACGTATTATTTTACACGATATTAATATTCGCTATAGCGATTTTACCAATCAAAAACAATTTTTAACTTTAAATAATTTAAGCCTCACGAATGATGGCGATCAGCATACTATTCTTGGCCAAGCTATTCTCCACCAAGATATTTCAACTGAAGCGACCGTTGCTATTCAATGGGCAGGTAGCCCCATTGATTTATCAAAAATAAAAGCACGTATTTATTTATATGTATCAGGAGTATTGCTTTCGCAGTGGATAAAATCTTATTCTTGGAATGGTTGGCAAGTGAATGATGGTATTTTAAGCGCTAAGGTTTGGGCAACGTGGAATAGCGGTATAGTTGAACGTATACAAGTTAATTTTCAATCGTATGGTGTAGATTTATATTCACAAACGGATAAAACAATACACCAAGTTAATCGTTTAAGCGGGCACATTGGCTGGAAACGTGAAGGCGATAATCAAATTGTTGCTGGAGAAGATATTTTAATAGATTTGCCTTCGCATCTTTGGCCAGTGACTAGCTTCTATGTTGCTCTTGCGCCTGATCAAAGTAAACGATTGACGCCTCGTTCTGTGAAAATGAGCTATCTTGATTTACAAGATACACAATCTTTTTTATTTTCTTCACCACCTTTGTTACCAAAAGAAACACATGACATATTAACTCAATTTAAGTTAACAGGAGAATTACAAGATGCTGCTTTGGTTTTTTCAGGTCCTTGGAACGATTGGAATCAAGTTTCTTTAACGAGCTATTTTAAAGAGCTTAGCTTTTTACCTTGGCGACAATTACCAGGCATGCGTCATTTGTCGGGTACGATTGAATGGGATGGAAAGCAAGGTGATTTATCATTGCAAAGTAATCGATTAATAATGGATTATAGCACTGTTTTTAGAAAACCAATTACCATTGATCAACTCACAGGAAATCTACAATGGCAGAAAGATGAAAAAAACCAGTGGTTAATTACTATTCCAACGATGAATGTTTTGAATAATGATGGTACAGCAAATATTCGTGCTACTTTAACTCTTCCAAACAAAGCGCCTTTTTCACCAACCATTGATTTAACCGGCCATTTTGCTATGCAAAAAGCGGATCATATTATCCGTTATTTGCCTATGCGCATGTTTGATCCCGAATTGGAGGCTTGGTTAAATCAAGCATTTTTAGGCGGAGAGATTAGTTCAGGAAATGTTGAACTACAGGGTGTGTTAAATGAATTTCCATTTGATCAGGGTAAGGGAACTTTTTTGATTTCAGCAAAAGTCAACAACCTCAATCTCCATTATGCACCGAATTGGCCACGTCTACATCATGTGACAGGTCAAATCACATTTTCCGGCCGGAAAATGTTGGCGACTATTGATCATGCATTAATGAAAAATATACTTATAAAAAATGCGCGTGGTGACATTCCTTATTTGGGAGAGGATCAGCCACAAATCATTAACATTGCTTTAGATAATATACAAATAGATGTTGCTCAAGTTTTTCAATTGATTCATGCTAGCCCTTTGGAGAACACATTGGGTAAACTGTTTTCTAAAATGGAAATGCGTGGTTTAATTGATTTGCAATTAGGATTCATTATTCCTCTTAAACATCCTGAAAAAGCACAAGTGAAAGGGGAAGTGACGATTCCAGATGCGCAACTTAAATTACCGCTTTGGCGTTTGGTGCTTTCTCATCTGCGTGGCAATTTAAGTTTTACTGAAAACACAATATTAGCAAAGAATATTCAAGGGCAATTATTGAATCAACCAGTAACAATTAATATCAGTACTTTACCTAAAGTAGACGATACGACGACTATCCAGGCTGAACTTGCTACGCATCTTAATATATCGGACTTAGAAAATTGGTTAAACATTCCTTTTTCTTCTGTTGCGCAAGGCGCAACAGCCATTACCACGACCATTTATTTATCCTCCAAAAAGCCACTTGAAGTTAAATTACGCTCTAATCTTTTAGGTGTTTCATTGCAATTACCTGATCCTTATAAAAAGACCGCGCAAGAAACAAGGGATTTTACTACTGAAATCAGTGTTTCAGACAATCAACCGCTACGTACAAAATTATTTTATAGTAACTTGTTGAGTACGGCTTTAATCATTGAGCGCAAGAATGAAAAATTTAAATTATTGAGTGCCAATTTTCGTTTAGGAGGGGGTGATCCTGCCTGGCCTGAGTCAGCTGGTCTTTACATTACCGGTGATTTCACTCGTTTAGACTGGGATAAAATAAAGCAATATTTTAGTCAGAAAGATCAAGCAAATTTATCTGGGTTATCATTGCGTCGCATTGATGTTACCGCTAAACAGTTAGACTTATTCGGTCAGCAACTTACCCAAGCTCATTTGCAAGCGATACCAGAACAACAAGCTTGGAAGATTAATATGACAAGTTTAGAAGTGATTGGCGATATGTTGGTGCCCATGAAATGGAATCAAGAAGGCGTGATAGACGCACAATTTAAACGATTAAGTTTACATAGCGGCCGTTCACCAAACAACACAAAGATGGATATGAAATCCTTGCCTGCGCTTTCTTTAGTAGCAGAGGATTTTCGTTATGACGATATGCCATTTGGGGAGATGGTATTAAAGGCTGTACCTGATCATCATGGTTTTGCCATTCCAATCTTGCGTATTACCTCACCCAGTTTAAAACTGCAAGCAAAGGGCTCATGGTCTTACTCTAATAAAACTCATTTTCAAGGCGATGCAACCAGTAAAGACGTGAGTGAATTGATTAATAGTTTAGGTTTAGATGCCAGAAACTTTGTTGCATCTAATGGTAAGCTTACGTTTGATTTAAATTGGAGTGGTACGCCTTATGCACCTTCATTAGCAACGATGACGGGCCACGCTAATTTAGATTTAGGGAAAGGCCGTATCGTTGAAATAGGGCAATCGAGTGAAGCTAAAATGGGTATAGGGCGCATGCTTAGCATATTTAGTTTGCAATCTATTCCAAGGCGTTTAATGCTAGATTTTAGCGATTTGTTTCAAAAAGGGTATAGTTTTGATAATGTTCGCGGTGATTTTGATTTGCATCAAGGCAATGCTTATACAACCAATTTACGCTTCGATGGGCCAATTGCTCGAGTGAGCATCAATGGCCGCATTGGGTTAGAGAAAAAAGACTATGATTTTACGTTGAGTGTGACTCCTTATGTTTCATCAGGCATACCAGTTGCGGCAGGTTATGCTGGATTTTTAACTGGAGGACCTATTGGTGGTGCTGCAGCATTGGCAGTGAGCACAGTACTTGGCCCAGCAGTTTCAAAAGCAGCAACCTATTATTATGTAGTAAAAGGGCCATGGGATAATCCATCATGGGCTTCTGTTGATGCTTCGCATTAATAGAGTATCGTTTTAACTACTTTTTAGCGCGCACGCGTGCAAGAGCAGCATGAATATAATTTTGTTTTTGCACAAGAGATTGTTTGATTTGTTCTTCTGCTATCACGTGTTCTTTTTTTGTGAGTCGTTGTTTTCTTGCGGTAATACGTTTCAAAGCAAGCGCCTTTCTTGCTTCCCTTGTTTGTGTTGCAGGTTGCGTGATGAGATCAATGCAATCAACAGGGCAAGGTGGAATACATAACTCGCAACCAATACATTCTGATGCAATCACAGTATGCATATGTTTGTTCGTTCCCAAAATAGCATCGATGGGACAAACCTCGATGCACTTGGTACATCCAATACATTCAGATTCTCGAATAATGGCGATGGTGTTGTTTGGCACGTTACTTCACCTTCATTCCGGCAGTTGCACCAGGATCAGGGCTGATTAACCAAAGATCTTTGCCGCCAGGGCCTGCGGCTAAAACCATTCCTTCAGAGGTACCAAAACGCATTTTGCGTGGTATTAAGTTAGCTACCACGACAACGTGGCGACCAATTAATTCATTTGGGGGATAGGCAGATTTAATACCAGCAAAAACTTGTCGTGTTTCATCGCCCAAATCAACGGTTAGTCGTAATAGTTTATCTGCGCCTTCAACCATTTCGGCTTCTACAATTTTAGCAATACGTAAATCTATTTTTCCAAAATCTTCAATTGAAATGGGTTGTTTGCTTGAATCAATTGAGGTAGTTTGTTTTGTTGTGACAGAGGGCGCCTCACTTTCTTGCTTGATTGTCATTTTCATTTCCTCAATTTGTTTAGGGTCTATCCGTTGAATGAATGGTTGAAATGCTAAAATGGAATGGTTGATCAATGGTTTATCTTTATCGTGCCATTGTAGTGGTGCAATTTTTAAAAAAGTTTCAACTTGTTTTGCAGTGTGTGGCAACACAGGTTTTAAGTAAATCATTAATACGCGAAACAAATTGATTCCCATTGAACAAACAGCTTGAACTTCCTGTTGTTTAGTGGAATATTTTATTTGTAACCAAGGTTTTTTTTCATCAATATAGCGGTTAGCTTGATCTGCTAAATTCATCACAAGGCGTACAGCCTGGCTACATTCTAGTTTATTCCATTGAATAGCAATTTCATCACCAGCTTTTGCGAATGTTTGATAAAGTTCGGGCTCGCTACAATAGGACGATAATTGATTGTTAAAATTTTTATTGATAAAGCTAGCGCAGCGGCTAGCAATATTAATAAATTTTCCAACCAAATCCGCATTGATTCGTTGTATGAAATCATCAAAATGAATATCTAAATCCTCAATGCGGTTACTTAATCTAGCAGCAAAGTAATAGCGCAAATATTCAGGATGTAAATGATGGAGATAGGTTCGTGCTTTAATAAATGTTCCGCGCGATTTTGACATTTTTTGC
>Ga0155613_1033_pt1 | contig 12862 bp, 11 predicted proteins | sample RifCSPhighO2_12_FD_107270 | JGI IMG/M metagenome (GOLD analysis project Ga0155613, IMG submission 107270) | Gammaproteobacteria bacterium RIFCSPHIGHO2_12_FULL_37_34
GTATAAAGTTGAGGGATTAATTCTGGAGGATCTTGCAAATCCACATCAATGACAACACAGTTTTTGCCCTTGCATAATAAAATACCTGCCATAGTGGCCGCTGGTTGACCAAATCGTCTGGAAAACACCACCAATTTAATGGACGGATTGCGATCAATTTCTTGACGAATCACTTGCTCTGTTGCATCCGAAGAAGGATCCAAACAAAATAAAATTTCATAATTCGAACATAAATTGTTTAATACCTGTTCTATTCGTATAAGAAAAGGTTTAATGTTGGATGCTTCTTTATAAACTGGAACAACGATTGACAATTCGGGATGGTGATTGGCCATTTTTATTTCGTATCCTGTTGCGCTGATCTGAAAGTGCAATTATCTTATACTGATATTCATATCATTTCAATTTTAAAAGGTATGTAAAAAAAATTAGGAAAAATGAAAATGCCTCACACTATTCGATCATTTGATTGCTCGCGACATTCATTTGTCGATAACTCCAAACAAGCATTAGCGGATTACCTTCAACTCGGCTACCATATTGAACCAAATGTTTTCTCTCAAGAAGAATGTGATACGCTCATTCAAGCAGCTCACACATTAGAAGATGCGAAAAATCACATTTTTCGACCTAATATGATGCCACATAAGCAACATACTGTTTTTTTAACAGCAATGAAGGCCCCTTTTATCGTAAAAACCATTTCAACACTCATAAGTGGTGAAGCAGTAGGATTGCAAAGTGAATTTTTTTATTGTAAACCAGGCACCAGAGGATTTTCTTTACATCAGGATAATTTTTATGTTGAAGCAAATTATGGTGTATTTGTATCCGCTTGGATTGCATTAACTGATACCTATGCGGAAAAAGGGGGATTAATTATTTATCCCATGAGTCATGAGACAGGTGCGTTACCAACAAAAAAATTAAATATTGGTGTCGATCAATTACAAGATCCTAATGCAAATAATGAGGAAACAATTGTCCCAGAAAAATATGTGCGACATGCTATCGGCATTAAAAAAGGTTCGGTATTATTTATCCATGGCCATTTGGTCCATGGCTCTCATACAAACAGCACAGATGAATGGCGATATGTTCTGCTCTGCACTTATATTAGATCAGGAGAAGAATTTAGAGCTGGACGATATGCAAAAAGGGAAATGGTCCAAATTAAATAGGTAAAAATGGAAAAGACTTTTAACGGGACAACCCTGCAATTTTAATTAAAACGGTCCTTTGAATGCATCAATTTCTGTTTGTGCATGCATAGGTGCCTCCCAATGATGATCTTGTCCTTTAATCATCTGGTATGCTTTCGCGGCAATCGTGCGACTATTGGGATAAAATACATTTTCTAACGGTTTCGTTGTCGGGCAAGTAGTAAAAGCAAAACCAAGACGTGCCATCTGCGGAATAGTATGGTAATTGGCGCTACATTGTTCATACACTTGGGTAATAATCTCACTACTTGCCCCACAGGTTAACCAAGCATTATCCACTACCAATAAACGACCTGTTTTTTGAACGGATTGACTAATCGTATGAATATCGAGTGGCCATAAAGAAATAGGATCAATGATTTCAGCTTGTATTCCTACGGTTTCTAAATGTTTGCGCGCACGTAATGCTTCCATCACCATATGTGATACGGCAACAATGGTAATATCTTCTCCTTCTTGTAATACACGTGCCTTCCCTAATGGAACATCATAAGATTGATAAGGAACATAACCATCTATTGCGTATAACAAGCGATGTTCGATAAAAATAACAGGGTTATTATCCCGAATAGCTGCAATCATACATCCTTTTGCATCATTTGCATTAGATGGCGCAACCACTTTTAATCCAGGAATATGCATAAACAAAGCGTGCAAGGCTTGCGAATGTTGCCCACCTTGTCCCCATGAACGTCCGATCATTGCGCGAATAACCATGGGTACATTCACTTGGCCATTATACATATAATGAGATTTAGCTCCCATATTCACCAATTGATTCATACAAAGCAGCATAAAATCCATGCGAATATGTACATGAATAGGACGGTACCCTGCCATAGCAGCACCAATTGCAACGCCTGTCATAGCATCTTCTGATAATGGTGTACAAAATACTCGTTCTTTGCCAAATTTCTCTTGCAACCCTACAGTTGATCCTTGAATACCTTTGTGATCATCCACATCTAAGCCAAACAAAAATACTTTAGAATCACGTTCCATTTCTTGTTCAAACGCTTCACGCAAAGCATCCACATAACGAATTAATCTCACACCAGCTGGTGGTTCAATGCTATTTCTTTGTCGTTTCGCTTGCGTATACATGCGTATATAACTCCTCTTCTTCCGGATAGGGACTATTTGCAGCAAATGCTTCTGCAGCTTGAATGTCAGCAGTCACTTCATCATCAATCATACGGCGTGTACTATCATCTAACATTTTCCCTAATCGTATAATTTGATCCTGTTCTTGCCATCGTTGATAGTCATCTTGATCACGATAAGAATCACCATGATCGTCTCGCGGACCAACGTGTTCTAGCGCGCGGTAAGTTGCGCACTCAAGAAAAACAGGCCCCCCTCCTTCTTTTCGAATATGATTGATTACTCGCACAATCGTATCACGTATTTTAAATACATCGCCGTCATCAATTTTATGTGTCTTCATATCATACGTTGCTATTCGTTCACATAACTTTTCTGTCGCCCAGCGTTTTTCAATAGGTGTATGAATAGCCAATCGATTATTCTCACAAACAAAAATAATAGGAAGTTTATGTAATGCAGCAAAATTGATCGTCTCATAAAAACAACCTTCTTCTGTACCACCATCGCCAAACATAGAAACAACCACACGTTGATAGCCTGTTATTTTTGCTTCCCTTTGCATAGCAAGCGCATAACCTGCCGCAATAGGAATAGTGGTGCCAACTACTGCTGAGGCGCCTAGCACACCATTTTTTATATCTACAAGATGCATAGACCCTGCTTTACCACCCGCACAACCAGTTTGTTTACCATATAATTCTGCCATCATGGCATGTAAATCCCCACCTTTAGCAAGGTAAGTGGCATGACAACGATACGTATTTGAAATAATATCTGTTTTTTCTAGTGGGTCACACACCCCCACCGCAACGGATTCTTGCCCAACAGATAAATGCACAGGGCTTTTAATAGCATCCGTATGATAAATGTCAGCTAATCGCAATTCGAATCTGCGAATCAAAGACATTTTTTTATATAATCTTGCAACTAATTCTGGAGTATGCATAGGATCCTCAATCCAAATTTTCATTCATGAAAATCTATAGAAAAAGAGAATGGAATGCAAGAGAACAATTTTTTTGTCTTTTACAAATACCGATTAAAAAATTCTCTAACAATTTTTTCTTCATCTTGAATAAATTGCCCATGTTGCCCTTGTTCCATGATCATCATTTTGAAATGAGGATTGTGTTGTAAGGCTTGTTGTAATAATAAACCATGGTGAATGGGAACCACACGATCTTGTTTGGAATAAATCAATAAAATAGGAATCGTTAATTTTTCAGCTGCTAATGCAGGCGAAATATTTTTAATATCAAATTGAAAAAATATACCTCCCCACAATCGCATGAGTGTGCCTAATACATAACGTAATAACGGAATGGGGTAATAGCTATAAGCCATCCAATCTAACCTTGCGTAACTGGATTTGGCAATAATCGCCTTGATCTCGGGTGCAAAAGGCGCTGTCATCAAAGCAACTGCTCCTCCTAAAGAAAATCCCCACACTCCCACTTTATCGATTTTTCTACTCTGCAAATATTGAATAGCGGCTAATAAATCGAATACTTCATATTTACCAATGGTTGAATAATGTCCCTCACTTTCCCCAAAATAACGGAAATCAAACAAAAATAAATTATACGTATCCTGTAAAAATAATTGAGAAGATAAAATATCACCTTTATCAGCCGGATACCCGTGCAATAAAATAATTGTTTTCGCATGAGGCTTTTTACTAGGTATAAACCATCCGCGCAATACAATATTGTCTTTCGTACGAAAAGAAACTTGTTCATAAGGAATACCAAAATTTTTCGGCGTAATCGAACTAATGATTCGAAAAGGGCGGATAGCAAAGTAAAATCCCCATAAAGAGAGGAGGATAATAATGGCAACAATAATGAAGATAATTTTCATACTATTGAAGAACTATATTTCTCCCTTAAAATCTCCGCCGCTTTAACCATATTTTGTAACGCTAATTCCGTTTCAGGCCACGCTCGTGTTTTCAAACCACAATCTGGATTAATCCATAGTCGTTGTATGGGAATAAATTGAGCGGCTTTTTCGATTAAATTGGTCATTTCATCTATGCTTGGAATACGTGGTGAGTGAATATCATATACCCCTGGTCCAATATCATTCGGATAATTAAATTTTTCAAATGCATTCAACAATTCCATATCGGATCGCGAGGTTTCTATGGTAATAACATCTGCATCCAATTCGGCAATCGCCTCAATGATGTCATTAAATTCTGAATAACACATATGCGTATGAATTTGGATATGATCCGGCACACCAGAAGATGCTAAGCGAAAACAATAGACCGCTTGTTGCAAATAATCATGCCAATATTTTTGCCGTAATGGTAAACCCTCTCGAATAGCAGGCTCATCAATTTGAATAATTCGAATACCTGCTTTTACTAAATCATCTACCTCATCACGTAAAGCTAAAGCAATTTGATTAGCTGTCTCAAAACGCGGTTGATCATCGCGCACAAACGACCAACATAAAATAGTGATAGGCCCTGTTAACATGCCTTTTACAGGTTTATTGGTTAGCGATTGGGCATACGTAATCCATTCAACTGTCATCGGTAATAGTCGGCTAACATCTCCAAAAATAATAGGGGGTTTAACACAGCGTGAACCGTAACTTTGTACCCAGCCATTCTCAGTGAAAGCAAAGCCTGCTAGTAATTCACCAAAGTATTCGACCATATCATTGCGTTCGGCTTCGCCATGCACTAATACATCCAAGCCTAACTCCAATTGTTTATGAATAGCATGTGCAATATGAGTGCACATGTGTTGACGATAATCATGCACACCTAATTTCCCTACTTTGTAATGTTGCCGTTGCAGGCGAATCTCTGATGTCTGCGGAAAAGATCCTATGGTTGTCGTTGGGAAAAGTGGTAAATTTAATGATTGTTGTGCCTTCAACCGATCTGAATAAGCATGTTGGCGATTCGTCATATCAGCAGTAAGATGATGGCAGCGTTTTTTTACCGTTGGATTATGAATACGTCGCGATTGCATTCTGGATTGAACAACAGCATCACTTGCAGCTAATACATCTGCAATAGTTGATTCACCATTATTTAATGCCTGAGTAAGCAAAGCAATCTCATGTAATTTCTGCGTTGAAAAAGCTAACCAACTTTTAATTTCTGTATCTAATTTTGTTTCATGATCTAAATCAACAGGACAATGTAGCAATGAACACGAACTGCCCACCCACAATCGCTTACCCAATTGTTCATGCACTGGTTTTAAAATATCTAGTATTTTTCGGAAATCAGCACGCCAAATGTTACGGCCATCGATTATACCAACTGATAAAATTTTATCCTCTGGTATCAGCTGAAGTATCGTTGCAAGTGGAGTAGAATCGTGCGTAACATCAATATGTAATCCGGCTGTTTGCAATTGGCAAGCCAATTCGGCATTATTTTCAAGACCACCAAAATAGGTTGTCAATAGTATGTTCAATTGGCTAACTTGTAATTGTTGATAGGTTGTTTGAAATGCCAGTTGCCACGATGGGGGTAAATCTAACACCAAAATAGGCTCATCAATTTGCACCCATTCAATATGATGTTGACGAAGCATGGTAAGAATCTGTAGATAGGTTTTTTGCAATTTTCCAAGGAGTGTCAATTTATCAAAATTGGCATTTTTTGTCTTCCCTAACCATAAATAACTGAGTGGCCCCAACAAAATAGGCTTGATTTTTTTACCTAATTGTTTGGCTTCAATAATTTCTGCAAATAATTTATTGCTACAAATTTTAAAATCCTGATCCTCACTAAACTCGGGAACAATATAATGATAATTTGTATTAAACAATTTGGTCATCTCACAAGCAAAAACATCTTCCCCAGTAGGAGCACGGCCACGTGCCATACGATAATAAGTGTTTATATCGATTGCTTCATCGCGTGATTGAACAAAACGTTCTGGCACTACACCTAACAAAATAGAGGTATCGAGCACATGATCATACCAAGAAAAATCACCAACGGATAAAAAATCATGGCCTGCTTTGATTTGTCGTGCCCAATTATCAGCGCGAATGGCTTGCCCTACCTTATCCAATTCATTTTGATTTATTTTACCCTGCCAATATCCTTCCATCGCAAATTTTAGCTCTCGATGTAATCCAATACGCGGTAATCCTAAATTATGTGCTATTGCCATATATGTACCTTACTGTTTAGCCAATGTGATGACAGATTTCCATTGTTGCAAGCAAACCTAATTATTTCATACTGAAGTATAATGTTTTATAAACGGAAATCAAATAAAAACTCGCACTGATAGCTTCAGTGGGAACCACTGGCTTCTGCTTGCGGAAACGTAAATAAATTCAAGCGTGTTAAAATTGCTAAACTAAGCTCCGCGTAGTTCAGTGTGTAAAAATGAAATCCCGGCGCACCCCCTAATAAAAGCTTCTCACAAAGATGTGAAAGCACATCCAAACCAAATGCACGTATGGATTCAGCATCATCACCATACGCTTCAAGACGTTTGCATAACCAACGCGGTACTTCCGCACCACATATTTCAGAAAAACGCATTAATTTACCAAATTGAAGAATAGGCATGATACCTGGAATAATAGGCATGGTAATACCTTGCCTGCTACATTCATCTAAAAAATAAAAATAAGCATCTGGATTAAAAAAATATTGGGTAATAGCACTATCAGCACCTGCTTCATATTTCTTTTTAAGATTAAACAGATCGTGCAAAGCCGTTTTTGCTTGAGGATGACATTCAGGATAAGCCGCTACTTCAATATGAAAATGATTGCCCATCGTTTCGCGAATTAATTTAACTAAATCATAAGCAAATTTATATTCGCCACCTGATACCATGCCAGAGGGTAAATCACCTCGCAAAGCAACTATTCGTTTTACACCAAGCGATTGGTATTGCTGCAAAATAGTAAGTAATTCGGTACGATCTGACCCAATACAAGATAAATGTGGTGCGATAGAAATGCTGGTGCGCTTTTGTAACGTTTTAACCATTTCCAACGTGCCTTCTCGAGTGGATCCTCCCGCACCAAATGTGACAGAAAAAAATGCAGGGCAAACGAAAGCAAGTTCTTCTGCAGCACTTATTAATGCATGCATACCATCTGAGGTTTTTGGTGGATAAAATTCAAAGCTTATCCGATAAGATGTATGTTTTTTCATTTTTCCCTCTCGTCATACTTCCTTTAAGCAAGCGAAACACACGTTTTAAAATAATCCGGCAGGTTGTTTCAACAAAGCCAAACACCCAAAAAATATTATATTTTTTTAGACTTTTCTTCGTAGTTAAAAAAGCCATTCGAAAATTAAGATCTAATAATTTATATAGTATTAACCGGGTGGATTGATCATGATACCAATAAATCAAACCAAATTTTTGTTTGGTGGATAAAATATGTTGATATGTTTCTAAATGAGATTCGATAATTTCCATATGTTCATAACATAATTTTAAGATATTTATCTTCTGATTACCAAATGTAGAAGAACCAGGATGAGCTAAATAATTATGACCCACATGGTTGACATACACATTTTTTACTTGATAAATCATCGCACGCAATAAAAATTCCTTATCATTACTTAACAGTGGTTTGCCTCGTGAGTCTAAGGCAATAAAAGGCCCTATGCGTTGAAATAACGATTGACGAATAAAGCGGCAACAAATAGCAGAAACCACATCAAAACAAATATTTTTAAAAGTGAGCTCCATTTTTTTTGCTGTCGCATAAACCCATTTAGGCCGATAGCAATTATTTGTTGCATCATATTCAACAATGCGGCCACCACATGAAATAATATCAGCATCTTTATATTGAAGTGATGCATAACCAATTTTTTTCAATGTGGCAGGTTCATACCAATCATCTGCCATTAAAAGCGCAATCAAATCGCCTGTCGCTCGTTTAATACCCTGATTGGCACCCACAATAGGACCGCCATCGGGGCGACTGTGCCAATAGGTAAAATAAGATTCATAACGTTTAATCAAATCAATTGTACCATCTGTTGAACCCGCATCAATGATAATCAATTCAAGATTATCATAATGTTGATCAAGCACACTCCGTAATGCTTTCTCAAATGTTTTCACACCATTTAAAACTGGCATGATGATTGATAGTTTGGGTAAACACAGTGATTGCATGTTTAGCCTCTAGTCATTTTCGCATATAAACAGCTTCATTTCCGCTTGTGCACGAGCATAATCTTCCGGTATACCAATATCAATAAAATAATCTTCAGTGATAAATGCTTGTGGCTTGATGTTGTGAACATATGGGTGCAAAAAATCATGCTCAAAAGAAAATTGTTTTGGCAATGTAACTTGCGCAAACAAATCTGGGTTCATCAAATAAACTCCCGCATTAATTAATCCTGGTCCAATCTCACCTTTTTCTTTAAATGCTGTCACAATATGATTCTTAACAATAACTTTACCATAGCGCTCACAATGATCGACCTGCCGCAACCCCATGGTGATGGCAGCCTGATGATGCACATGTTGCTGATAAAGAGCGTGATAATTAAATTTTACAAATGTATCGCCATTTAACACAAAGACGGGTTCGTCTCCATTCAGCAAAGTCATCGCATAAACAATCGCGCCACCTGTGCCTAATGGCTCTTCTTCGTTAGCATAAGCAATCGTTATATTGTGATATTGATGTTGAAAATAGTTATAAATACATTCACGCAAGTAATGTACTGCTAAAACAACGTGCCTCACACCCTGCTGTTTTAGATAATCCAACAAATGAGCCAAAAAAGGTTTATGTTGTATGGGAGCCATGGGCTTAGGAAGATGAGGTAAAGTAGCGCGCAAGCGTTGCCCCAATCCTCCAGCTAAAATAATGGCTTGCATTAAATGGTTGCTACATGAATTGCTTTTCTAAGAGGATTAAATTGCTCACCATATATTGCTTCTTCAATCAATGAGCAAATAATATGACCAAACAAGATATGACATTCTTGAATTTTAGGCGTCTCTGTCGAAGGAACATTTAAAACGATATCACAACGCTCCATCATGAAAGGCGCTTGCATACCGGTTAGCCCTATCGTCATTAATTGCTTCACACGCGCAGCTTCTAATGCGCGTAAAATATTTGGTGATTTACCCGATGTTGTAATACCAATCAACACATCGCCTGCTTGCCCAAGTGCTTCTACTTGACGTGAAAATGTTTTTTCAAATGCATAATCATTGCCTGTAGCGGTTAATACAGATGTATCGGTTGTTAAAGCAATCGCAGCTAAGGCTGGTCGTTCGTAACACAACCGCGTCACTAATTCTGCCGCCAAATGTTGAGCATCTGCCGCACTACCACCGTTTCCAGCAAATAATATTTTTTTATTTTGTTTTAATGCTTGCGTACAACATTCAGCAATCAAAGACACTTTTTTTAAAAAATCCGCATCTTGTTGGATATGCAATAAAATGGACAATGATTTTTTTATTTCATTTTGAACAAAATCACGCATATATATTTCCTTATCTTACCAAAAATGAATCTGATTGGTTCACACGCTGACGCCAATACTGTAATAAATCTTGCATGGTTTTTTCAAAACCTATTTGTGGTTTCCAACCCGTATGCCGCTCAAATTTAGTGGTATCAGGCACTTGTAAATCTGCATCAATTGGTCGTAAGCGTTCTTTATCCACCGCCACCTTTATTGTATCTTTCATCGGTGAAAGTGCAATCAAATAATCTAATATTGCTTTTATAGTACAAGTGTACGTACCACCAATATTATAAAATTCACCCGCAATTGGTTGATGGGTAACCAATAAATAATAAGCACGTACCGCATCTCGCACATCTGCAATAGTACGCAAGGAATTTAAATTACCAACTTTTACTATTGGAGGAATAGAACCTTTTTCAATCAATGCAATTTGTTTAGCAAAAGTTGATTCAGCAAACACATCACCACGCCTTGGCCCCGTATGCGTAAACATGCGTGTGGTCATGATAGTCATATGATAAGCTTCTGCATAAAAACGACCGATTAAATCCGTACCTACTTTTGAAATAGCATAGGGGGAAGCCGGATGAAATGTACAATGTTCATTAATAGGAAGCTTTTCTTTTGGAACGCGCCCAAATACTTCGGATGATGCACACACATGAATAATAGCATCAGGTTTGTGGTGTCGCAGCGCTTCCAACACTCGAGCAGTGCCTTGAATGTTCGTTTCATAGGTATCTAAAGGACTAGTAAAACTCGTTTGCGGAAAACTTTGTGCAGCCAAATGAAAAACATAATCAGGTTTGGTTTCTTTCATCACATAATCAATGGAAGCGGAATCGCGTAAATCACCATACACTAAATGTATGCGCTCTTGACGATTGATGAGTGGAACCAAGTGCGAAATATTATCAAGCGGACTACGCCAACGGCATAATCCAACAATTTCCCAGTCAGTATGAGCTAAGAGAAAATCAGTAAGATGAGATCCCACCATCCCTGTAATTCCAGTAATAAATGCGCGTTTTTTTATCATGTTATCTTCCTCAATGCTTTTTACTTTAGTGAAAAATCAAATAATGTCAATTAGAATCTCGCCTTACGCAATAACGAGTTGTTAACTTCATTTTTGACTCTCGATACTCTATACGCGAGGGGTGTCGCGGAAGGAGGGCTCCCACCGCGCGCAGGTACGAGCACGGTGGGATACCTGCAGCGACGAACCCCAAGTAATACAACCTCTGTAGTCAAAATGAAGTTAACAACTCGTTATTACGTAAGGCGAGTTAGAATATTCATTCGACATACCGAATGAATAACGCTACAATTCGTTCAGTATGTCGAATGAACACCATACCCTCTCGCAACTCCCACTGGATATCTCATGCGCATCCTGTTAATCAACGATAACCATGCACCCATAGGCGGAGCAGAGCAGTATTTCTTTGATTTGAAAAGCAGATTAAAAAAAGTGCCAGGCATAGAAGTATTTTCTCTTGGTTTTGGACAAAAACCATACCATGCTCAAGATGAGATCATCCTAAAAGGAAATCACTCCAAACTAACAAAATGGATAGGACAAATCATCTTCTATCCTCCCATTTATTTTAAAATACGCCGTTATTTAAAAAAAATTCGTCCTGATATCATTCATATTCATAATATCAAACAATATTCCACTTCTCTCTTAGCTGCTATCCAATCCTATCCCGTTGTACAAACCATTCACGATTATGGCGCGATTTGCCCAACTGCATACAATATTCATAAAAACAATTTGCAAGCTTGCCCTACTGGTTTTAAATGGCAATGTTTTTTTCAACATCAATTGAAATATAACTTTGTTGTGTATTTGTTTTTAATATATGCTTTTTTAAAAATAAGAAAAAAGCAGAAAAAATTAATAAAAAAATTTATTGCACCCTCCCCTTTATTGGTAAACTATTTAAAACAAAATCATTTTACTCATGCGGTTTATATTCCTCCTTTTGTAAAGGCGCGTCGCCATTATTCATTCGATAAAATAAAACCTCATCATTTTTTATTTGCAGGACAATTAGGTACCCACAAAGGTATTCATTTTTTGCTTGAAGAGTTTGCCTTAGCCAGACAAAAAAATAATCTACTCACACTTACTTTAGCTGGTACAGGTTCAATGGAATCCGTGCTACATCGTCGTATTAAACAACTCGATTTAGAAGCTTCTGTTTATTTGGTTGGTTGGCAAAATAATCTAGAGCTCTATTATCAAGAGTGCGTTGCCGTTATCTTTCCTAGCATCTGGATGGAAGCATTTGGCTTAGTCATGGCAGATGCCATGACGCATGCGCGAGCTATTATCGGCTCTAATCGAGGTTCACCGCCTTGGTTGATTGATGATAATCAAACCGGGTTCATTATTGATCCATATCAGCCTGGCATGCTTGCAGAAAAAATATTAATGCTCGCTGATCATTTGGAATACGCAAAAAAATTAGGGAAAAATGGTTATGAGAAAATACAATCGTTAATTGATAACGAAGCTACTTTAAAACAAATTATTTCTTGTTATCTTGATGCATCAACTGGTTAACGGCATGCCGGCCTCAACCATGGCAAATCGATTATATCATCATACGATGGATGATCTTTCAGATAATTCCTCAATTTATCGGCTACTTCAGTAATCGGCATCAATATGCGTATTTCTTGTCCTCTATCAACATAACCATCAATACTAACCTCATCTAAAGCATCTATAAAAAAAGTGTTGATTCCTAATCCTAATTGATTTAATTTTTCTCTATATCTTTCGATCTCTGATCTTTCTTGTATACACCTAAATTTCAGCTTATATCCTTCTAAATCATCATAACTTCTTGCAAAAGTACAAGCTGACGACTGTATCTTTAAAAGACAGATTAAATCTATACCAACTCTTTCTATTAATTTTTTATCTAACTCTTCTTGCGTTTTTTCTTGTCTATTCATTCCAATCCCCTCAGTACACGACAAAATTTCCGTTTGCCCTGAGGAGATCGATTTTGTTTCCGATCGTGCTTCGAGACGTCGCGCTACGCGCGAC
>Ga0155613_1002_pt1 | contig 12661 bp, 12 predicted proteins | sample RifCSPhighO2_12_FD_107270 | JGI IMG/M metagenome (GOLD analysis project Ga0155613, IMG submission 107270) | Gammaproteobacteria bacterium RIFCSPHIGHO2_12_FULL_37_34
GAGCTGTTTCGATAATAGGCATAGTGGTTTCACCCCTTTTTAATAATATATAGAAAAAATAGGGATTTTTATTAAGAAAGAATTAAGGGCACATGCTGCAACAAAGAAGGGACCTGCTGATAATCAAGCATATTTTTAATGTTCAGTAACCGCAATGGCCTCAAGTGCCGTACGCAGCTTATTCATCGCGTTTTTTTCAAGTTGTCTTACACGTTCAGCAGATATTTGGTATTTTTCAGCTAATTCTTGTAGAGTTAATTTGTTTTCATTTAACCAACGGGTGTGAATAATTTCTTGACTACGAGCATCAAGTAGCGCTAAGGCTTGATAAATTGTATCGTTTGTTTGTTCACTCCAATCAGATTTTTCAAGTTGCTCGGCAGGGTTGTGGCGATGATCCTCTAAATAACCAGCTGGGGCAATGAAATCTACTTCCTCATCATATTCAGAAGGATCAAAGGATGTGTCTGTATTGGTTAGCCGCATTTCCATTTCTCTTACGGTTTCTGGTTTTACTCCTAAATCTTGTGCTATTTCATGCACTTCTTGTTGCGTCATCCAGCCAAGATGCTTTTTGAGATGACGTAAATTAAAAAAAAGTTTACGTTGCGCTTTGGTTGTGGCGACTTTCACAATGCGCCAATTGCGCAAAATATACTCGTGAATTTCAGCTTTAATCCAGTGCATGGCAAATGTAACAAGCCTTACTTTCATTGCTGGATTAAACCGTTTAACCGCTTTCATTAAGCCAACATTGCCTTCTTGAATGAGATCAGCAAGTGGCAAGCCATAACCTAAATAACCTTTGGCAACTCGTACAACATAACGTAGATGGGCTAAAATCAACCGCTTAGCAGCGGCTAATTCCTGATTTTTTTGCAATTGAATGGCCAATTCATGCTCTTCTTTCTCATCAAGCATAGGCACTTGATTAACATAATATAAATAGGCTTCCAGACTGCCTACTGGCAGTCGAAGATCGATTGTTTGTAAGGCTGTGTTTGTCATATTTCCTCTGATCATTCTAGTATACATTCCTAAGCGCTTTGCTAGGCGTACTATACTCGATTTATTCTGATTTTTTCAAGTCATCTTAGCTGTTTTTCGTAAAATGATCATAGATTAACTAATGCCATACCACGGTATGATTTGAATAGTCTTTCGTTTCATCCACTCATTGCCACCATATATCAAACATCCTTCTTTCTGCTTATTTCCAGGAAGATCAAACCAGGATTGGATATATTTAAAAAAGCTGGCAATCAGAGTTTTAGACGCCTTAATTTCTATTGGGAAGAGCACTCTTCCTTGATCAATTAATAAATCAATCTCATGCCCTACTCTATCTTGCCAAAAATATAAAGGAGCTTCTTCTGATTGATGAGAAAAAGTTTTATAAATCTCCGAAAAGACAAAGGATTCAAAAATGGCACCCAAATAAGGATGGTGATATAAATCATCTACTGATTGAATTCTTAAAAGGTAACATAACAAACCCGTATCCAAAAAATAAATTTTTGGAGATTTCATTAATCGCTTATGGAAATTTTCAAAATGGGGCAGTAAGAGATGAATGACATAACTTGCTTCTAAAATTGATAACCATTTCTTAATGGTAGGATGGGATAATCCAGCATCATTTCCAAGAGAAGTTAAATTTACTCGTTGTCCAGTCCGACCTGCTAATAGCCTCAAAAAAGTATCGAATTTCGATAAATCTCCTATATTTACTAATTCTCGCACCTCTCGCGTTACATATGTTTCTAAGTAGTCACGATAAAATTGGCGAGGAGGAAGTTTTTTATCATAAATCCTCGGATAAAATCCATGAAACAAATAATAATAAAGTGTATGCGAAGGTTCCAACGATTTTGTCAATTTACCAGATACCCAATATAGTTGGGGTACTCGTCTGCAAATTTCAGCCAAACTGAATGGGAATAGCTTTAAAATAACTGTACGTCCTGTTAGAGTTTGTGAAATTTTTTCATTTAATTGAAATTGGTGAGAACCTGTTAAAATAAATCGTGCTGCTTCTGGATTCATATCAACTTGAGTTTGCAAATAAGAAAACAAAGAGGGTACGCGCTGAATTTCATCCAAAATAACTCGGCGATTATATTTTTCTAGAAATCCTCTGGGATCGTGTAAAGCAAATTCTCGCTGATCAAGGTCTTCTAGAGAAACATATTGATAATTAGGAAATGCTAGCTGAGTAAGAATAGTTTTTCCCGACTGTCGCGGCCCCAAAAGAGTAACAATGGGGTATTTTCGTGCTAACGCCAATAATTGTTTGAGAAGATGTCGAGGAATCATACTAACTATAGCGTACCATAGACTCATGGCAAATTGAAAGTTGAATTTTCACTTTGCCTAATAAAACGTGAATCGTGTCTAAGCTAAGAGCAAGCAATTGATTTTTTTATTGATAATCACAAAAAATCCGAAAGGGATGAGTTTTTTGTGATTATCAATAAAAAAATCAATTGCTTGCTCTTAGCTTAGACACGATTCACGTTAATAAAGATGCGGTTGTATGGAGCTATCACCTAGCAGAATCGCTGAGTCCAATGTCATCTTCAAATAAAGCCTTGATAAATTCCTCTGCTTGGAATGGACGTAAATCTTCTATTCCTTCACCTATGCCGATATAGCGGATAGGAATATGGGTTTCTTTAGCAATTGCAAAGATAATACCTCCTTTGGCTGTCCCATCTAGTTTGGTTAAAGCAATACCTGTTACCCCAATCGCTTGATGAAATTGTTTTACTTGATGAAGAGTGTTTTGGCCTAATGTAGCATCTAATATCATTAATACTTCATGGGGTGCAGTAGGATCTAACTTTGCGAGCACTCGTTTTATTTTTTGTAACTCCGTCATTAGATTACTTTGAGTATGTAAACGTCCCGCAGTATCAGCAAGCAACACATCTACATCTCGTGTTTTTGCAGCTGCCATTGCATCATAAATAACAGCCGCAGTATCTGCACCTGTTTGCTGAGCAATGACAGGGATATGATTGCGCTCACCCCATATTTGCAATTGCTGAATGGCTGCTGCACGAAATGTATCACCGGCTGCTAGCATAATATTTTTATGATTTTTTTTAAAAAGATAAGCTAATTTACCAATAGTAGTGGTTTTACCTGAACCATTCACGCCAACCATTAAAACAACAAAAGGTTTAGTTTTTTCTGGGATGGAAAGAGGTATGCTGCATGGTTTTAAGATGGATTGCATTTCCTCTTGTAAACATTGAAAAGCTGCTTGCGTATTGTTTAATTCTTTACGAGCTAATTTTTGTGTCAGTGTTTGTATGAGTTGTTCCGTTGTTTCAACGCCAACATCTGCTGTTAATAATGCGGTTTCTATCTCAGAGAGTAAATCAGCATTTAATTCTTTTTTACCAAGAAACAAATGAGCGAATCCCGATAACAATGAATGGCGTGTTTTGGCTAACCCTTGTTTGAGTTGCATCAATACGCCACTGGATTTACCATTGTTTGTTTCATCCGCTAGATTTTTTTTGTGTTTTAAAAAATCGAACATACAGTAACCTTTTCACAAGCAATTTTGTTTGCCTTTCACTAATAGCAGCTTTATGCCATAATTTCTAGAGTTTTGTTGAGGATGTATAAATGGCTAAAAGTTTATCAAAGCGATATGAAAAAGATTTCTATGCCTGGGCTATTCATAATGCACAATTATTACGAGCAGGAAAATTGTTGGAAGTGGATGCAGAACATGTTGCAGAGGAAATTGAAAGCATGGGAAAAAGTGAAAAGCGAGAGCTAATCAATCTATTGGCTCTTTTAATCGCACATTTGCTTAAATGGCAACATCAAGTGATTAGACGAAGCAAGAGTTGGGAGTTAACGATCAAAGAACAGCGTTTCGAATTAACGGATCTATTAGAAGAAAGTCCGAGTTTGAGACATGAATTGGAAAAGCAACTCTCGCATGCTTATAAAAAAGCGTTACTGATAGCAGAAAAAGAAACCGGCCTTGAGCAGAAACATTTCAAAAAACAATGCCCTTTCACTTTAAAACAAATGCTTCATCAAAAATTTTTTCCGGAAACATGAAACCTGGTTATGTACGCATTATTGGTGGAAAATGGCGTAGTAGGCGATTGACGATTCCTTCTGTTGCAAGTTTACGACCCACACCCGATCGCGTTCGCGAAACATTATTTAACTGGCTTATGCCTATTATACCGGGAGCTTATTGTCTGGATTTATTTGCTGGTAGTGGTGTATTGGGAATAGAGGCTTTATCACGAGGCGCAGCATATGTTGTGCTTGTTGATCAATCTCTACATGTTGTACAACTACTAAAAGAAGAGCTTAAAGCACTAGAAGCAGACAACGTTTTAGTTTATCAAGCGGATGCGTTTTTACAATTACGATTGCTTGCTAACACACACATTTTAAAGCATCGACCATTTGATATTGTATTTCTTGATCCGCCCTATGCAGAAAATTTATTATTACCTAGTTGCTATGAACTTGAAGAACACGGATTATTAGCGCAATCAGCGCACATTTACCTGGAAGCGCAGCGCGTAATTAAGGATAATGAGCTTCCACCCCATTGGCAACTAGTGAAATGCCAGAAAGCTGGGCAAGTGGTCTATCATTTAGTTCATCGAGAAGCACATGAAAAATCAGCAAAATAAATTGCGTATATTAACTGGCGATACACCAACGGGACGGTTACATTTAGGCCATCTTGTTGGTTCACTGGAAAATCGTGTTTTAATGCAAAATGATTACGATTGTTATTTTCTAATTGCCAATGTGCATGCTTTTACTACGAGGATGGATAAACCAGATGACATCCATCAAAGTGTTATCGATATTGCGATTGATTATTTGGCGGCAGGTATTGATCCTCAAAAAAGTACTATTTTTTTACAATCTGAAATTCCTGCTATTGCGGAGCTCACCTTTTTTTTCAGCATGTTGATACCTTACCCTCGTCTTATGCGTAACCCAACCATTAAAGATGAGATTCGTGATAAAGGGTTGGGGGATAATTATCCTTTTGGGTTTTTGCTCTACCCAGTAGGCCAGGTAGCCGATATTTTGGCATTTAGACCAGCATTCGTCCCTGTAGGGGAAGATCAAGTGCCACATCTGGAAATGGCACGAGAGGTCGCTAGACGCTTTAATCAACTCTATTGTCATGTGGACCCTCATACAGAGGATGCAGATTATCTAAAAAAAGGCGGATTATTCCCTATTATTGAAGTTAAACTTGGACGATCCCATCGTTTAGTAGGTATTGGCGCGCCAGGGCCGGATGGTAATCTCTATAAAATGTCTAAGTCGTTGAATAATTATATTTTATTAAGCGATGATTCGGATACCGTTCAACAGAAAGTAATGTCCATGTACACGGATCCCAAACGCCTTAAATCAACTTATAAAGGTAGTATAGAAAATAATCCGTTGTGGATTTTCCATGAAACATTTAACCCAGATAAAATATGGGTGGAAGAGGCCAAAGAGCGTTATCGAAATGGTATGATTGGCGATGTGGAGTGTAAAAAACGGCTGATTGAGGTGTTGGTTGCGCTCATTCAACCTATGAGACAACGGCGTTTGCAATATGAGAAAGACATGAACTATATACAATCCGTGTTAAAAGAAGGGACGGCCAAGGCTAATGTATTGGCTGCTCACACGCTTATCTTGGCAAAAGAGGCAATGAAACAGAGGTATTATTAATGAATCAGCATGATGATGAGCACCGCGCTTTACTTTCTCCTTACGTTGGTATTGGACGATTAACTTTGCTGCAACTAATGGCAGGGTTAGCTGTACTTGGAATAGTGGTAACATTCATTTTGCATTATTTTTTTGCAGCTTAAAAATTTTTATCTTAAATGAAGTGGTCTTACTCTTTGCACTTGTATTAAATTAAGATAATATACAGGCTTTAAACAAGGGTTGCTGCAACTCGCAACCTAACCTATTCTGTAACAGTGAATATTTAAAATTTTAGATTATTTAAGAAGGAAGACCACTTTATGCGTAAAAAATTTCTTGTTGCGACTCTCATTGGGTTATGTGTAGTTGGCATGACGGCTTGCTCCAGAAGCGGCGAAGAAGATAAATCAGCTACTGATGCTACTCAGCAAACGACAGCCATGGCAGCGCCATCTACAACGGGTGATCAAACTCAAACACAAGCTGTTGCTGATAATTCTTCAGCAGCGATGCCGAGTGATACAATGGCTCAACCCACCACTCCAGATTCCCAAGCAGCGCAAACGGGTAACGAACAAGCGTTCCCTGCCACCACAGAGCCACAAGCGAGTGCTCCTATGGGAACAGGCACCGATATGCAGCCTACCCCAGGAACAGCCGAACCACAAAGCCAGGCTATGAGCAATCCGGATCAGGCAATGGTTCCTGCAACAGGTGATAACACAGCAACACAGTAAAAAGTGTGGGTCAGCCGGTTTGTTGTTGAAGATTGATGATATACTGCTCCATCCCATCAAAAAGGCTGAAGGGACGGAGCGGTATTCATATTAGTTAACGTACATAATCACAATAAACTATGCCATTATTCATACATAAACGATTTATTTTACTACTAGGCGTATTTTTTCTCTTAGAGTCGTTTGCTATTGCTGCACCTGCTACTCTTTTGGCGAATCCTCCAAGCGTTTCACCATCATCAACTGGTTCCCTGCGGCTGTGGAATTTACAAGATGCCGATATTTTGAGTGTCATTAATGAAGTTTCTCAAGAAACGGGTAAGAATTTTGTTGTAGATCCGCGAGTGAGCGGCAAAATAAGCTTAGTTTCTAGTAAGCCGTTACGCAAAGAAGAAGTATATCAAGTTTTCTTGTCGGTGCTTGGCTTATTAGGGTACTCTGCTATTCCTTCTGGAAATGTAATTAAAATTGTTCCTAACATGGAAAGCGCAGAACAAGCAATTGCTCTTGCCAGCAAACAATCACCTGGCAAAGGTGATGAAGTAGTGGTGCGTGTTGTTGCACTAGATAATATTTCTGCTACACAATTAATGCCTATTATCCGCCCTATGCTGCCGCAATGGAGTAATGTTGCTACTTATTCACCAGGAAATGTTCTTATTTTGCTTGGGCGAGCGACTAATTTAGAGCGCATTATTAAAGTCATTCAAGATGTTGATAGAGCAGCAAATAATGGTATACAAATTATCCCCCTGCATCAAGCTCAAGCTGGACAAGTGGCTATGGTATTAAATAATTTGCAAGCAGCAGCACGTTTGGCAGGTGAAATGCCTAGTATTTCAATTGCGGTGGATGAACGTAGTAATAGTATTTTGTTAAGTGGTCCTAAATTGCAACGTTTGCGCATCAGCATGTTGATAGCACAACTTGATGCGCCGAGCTCCACACCATCAGGGAATACAGAAGTGATTTATTTACGTTATCAGGAAGCAAAAACATTTGCTCCGCTACTCGGTAAGATTGCTCAAAATATTATTGGTAAAGATAATGGTGCACGTTATAACACAAGTTACTCAGGATCTGGTTCCTCTGGTACGGCATCTAGTACAAAAGAAACCAATACTAATTTTACCAATATCCAAGCGGAACCTAGTTCTAATGCGGTTATTATTACGGCACCACCTATGTTGATGCAGGCGCTTAAATCAGTGATTTCTAAATTAGATATTCGACCAGCTCAAGTGTTGGTGGAAGCCATTATTGCTGAAATTGATGAATCGAATTTGAAGAGTTTAGGTATACAATGGGGAAGTGTGACCCCAGATAACAATGTGCAACCGAGCAATGTGATTACCGATTTTCCTAATTTAGGCGCGGGTGTGGTTGGCATCATGCCGCATGTGCAAATTCGCTCCGTATTAAGTTTGCTGCAAAATCAAAATGGAGTGGATATTCTTTCTACCCCACAAATTGTTGTCCTCGATAATCAAAAAGCCACCATTGAAATTGGACAAATGGTCCCGACGCAAAATGGTTCGTATGCATCATCAAATGGTGTAGGAACTGTTACACCATTTACTACATTCGATTACAAAAATGTCACGTTAAAATTAGATGTGACACCGCAAATTAATTTAGGCAGTTCCGTTTTATTAAAATTAAAATTAAAAAATGATACACTGCAGAATCCACAAAATCCTGGCCCATTGCCGCTTATTAATACAAGCGCTATTAATAATGCTGTCATTATTAATAGCGATGATGTGTTAGTGCTGGGGGGACTAATGAGTAATAGCAATAATGAAAATATTAATAAAGTTCCTATTTTAGGCGATTTGCCTATTGTAGGTACCGCATTTCAGCAAAAAGCTATCCGTCAACAAAAACGAACGCTCATGGTATTTATCAAACCCATTATTTTTCAGAGTAGTGATAATGCGATGACAATCACTGAAACGAAATATAATGCTATTCGAACAATCCAAGCTAATTTTAGAGATGAATTGCAAAATATTGGTCGTGAGCCCCTTAAAACGTTATTACCGCCATGGAAGAATTCAAAAGATTTGCCTAAACCTTTTGAGAATTCGTAAAGCCCATGCACTCCTTTCCTTTTGCTTTTGCTAAACGTCACGGTGTACTACTCTCTGGTATAGAAAATAATTGCGCAAAGGTGATTTACCAACATACTCCTCCACTTTTTATATTTTCTGAAATTCGTCGTTATTTGCAAATGCCATTGATATTAGAAGAAGTTCATACGGAGTTATTTAATGCGCAACTTGTTAAAGCATATGAAACTGATACAACAACGGCTATGCAAATGGCGGAAGATTTAGGAGAATCCTTATCGCTTTCTGATCTGATGCAGGAACTTCCTAAAGCGGAAGACTTGCTTGAACGTCAAGATGATGCACCTATTATTCGTTTATTAAATGCATTATTAAGTGAAGCTATTAAGGAAGGCGCATCCGATGTTCACATTGAAACATTTGAAGATCATGTCACGATTCGTTTTCGTGTAGATGGTGTATTGCGCGAAGTATTAGAACCACCAAGAATTCTCGCTCCATTAATTATTTCGCGTATCAAAGTCATGGCAAAATTAGATATTGCTGAAAAACGTTTGCCGCAAGATGGTCGCATTACATTACGTATTGGTGGCCGTGCGGTCGATGTGCGCGTATCCACTATGCCAACTAATCATGGCGAACGAGCTGTGTTACGTTTGCTTGATAAACAACATGCCCGTTTAGATTTAGCCGAATTGGGCATGGATGAAAAAACGTTGGAATTATTGCGTACACTCATTCTCAAACCACACGGTATTATTTTAGTGACTGGTCCAACAGGTTCTGGAAAAACGACTACATTATATGCGGGTTTGACGGTTCTCAATGACAAAAAGCGTAATATTCTTACCGTTGAGGATCCTATTGAATATGATTTGGCAGGTATTGGACAAACACAAGTGAATTCTAAAACGAATATGACGTTTGCAAAAGGATTACGTGCTATTTTACGCCAAGATCCAGATGTGGTTATGGTTGGTGAGATTCGTGATTTGGAGACAGCACAAATTGCTATTCAAGCGAGTTTAACAGGACATTTAGTGCTTTCTACTTTGCATACCAATAGTGCAATTGGTGCAATTACCCGATTAGATGACATGGGGGTGGAACCTTTTTTGCTTGCCTCTAGTTTAACAGGCGTACTTGCACAACGATTAATTCGTTTGCTATGTCGTCATTGTAAGGAGTCTCGTGCTGCAACCGCACGTGAGATGGAGTTGCTTTTGGTAGAGGAGCAATCGGTGATTTATCACCCAGTTGGATGTGCGCATTGTCGTCACACAGGCTATGCTGGTAGAAGCGGTGTGTATGAATTAATAGCGATGGATGAAGCTTTGGCAACGATGATTCATGACCGTGTGTCAGAGCAACACATGCGTAAATATGCGCGCAGTTTATTTGTTAGCATTCGGCAAGATGGTTGTAGGCGTGTATTATTGGGCGATACTTCACTTGAAGAGGTATTACGTGTAACGGGAGAGGATTGATTTCCTAAATTTTAATTTGTGAGAAAAATATGCCAGCTTTCTATTATATTGCTATTCATCACACTGGAGGTGAACAAAAAGGTGTGATTGAAGCAGAAAGTGAAAAGCACGCTCGGCAATTGTTGCGTGATCAATCTCTTATTCCTATAAAAATTAATTTTACTCAAAGTAAAAAAGGAGTGCTTTTATCAAAAGGATTTTCTTTTCATCTTTTTAAAAAAGGTCTCAGTGCAAAAGAATTAGCGATGATGACGCGACAACTTGCAACCTTATTATCAGCAGGATTACCAGTCGAAGAATCATTATTAGCAGTTGCCGAACAAACTGAAAAATCACGGATGAAAGGACTTATTTTTTCTGTGCGAAGTAAAGTATTAGAAGGGCATGCGCTTTCTTCCGCGTTACGAGAACACCCGGATAGTTTTTCCGCATTATTTTGCGCAACTGTTGCAGCAGGTGAAAAATCAGGACATTTAGATAAAGTTTTATTACGTCTGGCTGATTACACCGAACAACAATGGCATATGCAACGAAAATTAACTACCGCATTAATTTATCCCGGTATGATTGTATTGGTTGCAATTGGTATTGTTGGCTTTTTGTTAGAATATGTTGTTCCCAAAATGATTAGTGTCTATGAGCATCTCAATCAAACCTTGCCTATGCTGACTAATGTTTTAATTGCAATGAGTGATATGGTAACAACAGATGGCTTATATGTTGTGATTATTCTAATAGCGAGTATTTTTTTATGGCGACACATGCTTAAAAAAAATAGTCGACTTCGCGAGAAGGCGCATCTATTTTTATTGCGTATTCCGCTTATTCGTTATGTGATGCGTACTACCAATACAGCACGATTTGCTCGTACTTTATCGATTCTTTCAGCATCGGGCGTGCCAGTGCTTGAAGCTATGCAAATTTCAGCACAACTCATTACTACTATTCCAATTCGTAAAGCCATTGAATTGGCTGTGAACCATGTTCGTGAGGGTGCAGCAATCCATCTTACACTGAAGCGCACTTCTTATTTTTCGCCTATGAGTATTCACATGATAGCAAGCGGGGAGATGAGTGGACAATTAGAAAATATGTTAGAGCGAGTGGCTCAACATCAAGAAGATGAAATTAGCCGCATGATTGAAGTAGGTCTTGCACTTTTTGAGCCAGCTATTATTTTGATCATGGGAGTCATTGTGTTATTTATTGTGCTTGCTATCTTGTTGCCTATTTTTGAATTGAATCAATTTACAGGATGAGGTTGCTTTTTTCCTGACCTAAGCGCCATGTCAAAATATAATTTCTTTCACTCTTTGCCAAGGTAATGCAATGATATTTTCAGAAATTTCTACAGCTTGCGGCGTTCTACAAATAATATAACCTTTATCTGTATTCTCATATTCCGATAAAAATTTTTTCAGGTGCCGCGCATCGTTGATAGAGGGCTCTTCAGTCCATTTTACTTCGATTGGTATATATCTACCCGAAGTTTCCAAAACGTAATCGACTTCAACATTATTACTATCACGCCAATAACGAAGCTGGGCGCTCGATAACTTGCGTGTTTGGTGAATGAGCTCGATACCAATGTATTGCTCAAAAAGATGTGCAAGATATTTCTCTGGTAATTGATGGCCTTCATTTGTGCAAGCACGCCGCACTCCAAGATCAAAAAATATATATTTAGGAGATTTGATCAATCGCCTATGTGAGATTGAATGAATAATAGGGTCAATTCGTAATGTTATCATGCAATCTTCTAGAACTTGATAATAATCAATGATGGTTGTTGATGCGACACCAACATCCTGAGACAGTTTGGTAAAATTAACAATATACCCGGATTCACTTGCCGCGAGCTCTAAGAATCGAGAAAAATTTCCAATATTTCTGACTAATGCCTCTGCCCTGATTTCTTCTTCAAGATAGGTTGTCACGTATGAACGTAAATCTGCTTCTCTATTATCATTATTCGCATCCAGTACAATAAATGGTAGCGTTCCATAGAGTAAAATATCATTCAGATTTTGCCAATTCTTTGGCAATTCATCAAAATGAAGAGGGTCCATGATTAAGGCGACTACCCTACCTGGTAATAAATTAACAGTCGCGCCGTGCTTTAATTTATGTGCTGAAGATCCTGTCAAAATAAATTGCGCTTTTTTTTGGTCAATGAGTAGTTGTGCAATATCCGTTACATTCGGCACTCTTTGAATTTCATCAATGAAAATGATAGGCAGCTTGTCCCATGTTTGTAATGTAAGTTTTAATTCGCGAGTAAGCAACGTTTGATCTTTTTCATATCGTATTCGTACTTCCGGGTCTACAAAGGAATAAATAAGGTCAGGGACGATCTCCTGATTGATCATGGTTGTTTTGCCAGTTTGCCTAGCGCCAAGCAATAAGATACTTTTGCCACGCTTCAGTATGTCTAAAATATTGCCCGCTAGTTTTCTGCGAATATATGTCATAAGCTATATTATCAATGTATTTATAGCTTATGTCAAATATCTGTCAATTGCCTTAGCTGAATTGCGTTGCATAAGAACATTAAAGGAGTTCCCGCGTTTCTCAGCGGGAACTCCTAGTGTTTACTCAATAATATCAATATTCATCCCACCAAATACTTGCTCAACAGTTTCTTCTGCAG
>Ga0155613_1038_pt1 | contig 12447 bp, 12 predicted proteins | sample RifCSPhighO2_12_FD_107270 | JGI IMG/M metagenome (GOLD analysis project Ga0155613, IMG submission 107270) | Gammaproteobacteria bacterium RIFCSPHIGHO2_12_FULL_37_34
GTGCATAATGACCAAGATTATCTTCGTATACAATCGATAGCACCAAAATTAAAGCTTCTTAGCTAAACTCAATTTCTCGATAACGCACACCAATCACACAACAAACATATCCATCAATTCACTAATCGAAATTTGTTCTAAAGTTTTTTGATCGTGAAAGAGCGCAAGAATTTCTTCGCATTTATCAGGTGAATAAAGCGTTGCAAGATTATCTTCAAATTTTTTATAGAGTAGGGGATAGCTTTCTTCACGACGTACGCGGTGCCCTATTGGATATTCAACTGTTATCTTATCCGTATGATGACCATCTTTAAAATAAATTTGTATTGCATTTGCAATAGAACGTTTTTGTGGATCTAAATAATCTTTGGAAAATTGTTTATCTTCGTAAACTTGCATTTTTTCACGTAATTGATCAATGCGAGCATCTTTTGCAAATTCATTCTCATAATAATCAGCTTTTAAATTGCCATGGAGTAAGGCAACTGCAACCATATATTGTAAGCAATGATCTCTATCCGCTGGATTATATAGTGGGCCTGATTTACTAATAATACGAATAGCGGGTTCCTGTGTAGTCAGAATAATTTTTTCAATCTGATCCCAGCGATTGTTGACTTGCGGAAATAAAGAAACCGCACATTCTACTGCAGTCTGCGCATGAAATTCTGCCGGATAAGACACTTTAAACAACACGTTTTCCATCACATACGAACCATACGTGCGAGAAATACGCAATGCCCCATGAGTGATCGTGTCATAAAATCCCCATTTTTTAGCAGTTAATACACTGGGATACCCCATCTCACCCTGCATGCTTAACCAAGCTAATCGTGTTGCGCGACTACTCGCATCACCTGCTGCCCACGATTTACGCGAACCTGCATTAGGCGCGTGCCTATATGTTCGTAAACAAACACCATCTAGCCAGGCTTGTGATAAAGCATCTATAATTTGTTCTCGTGTCCCACCTAAAAGGTAAGTGGCAATGGCGGTAGATGCAATCTTAACTAAAATAACATGATCAAAACCCAAACGATTAAATGCATTTTCCAAAGCAATAATGCCTTGAATTTCGTGAGCTTTAATCATTGCCAACAAAACATCTTTTACTGTGAGGAAGTTAATATTAGATGCGGCATTCTTTCGACACATATAATCTGTAACAGCCAAAATAGCGCCCAAATTATCCGATGGATGACCCCATTCCGCTGCTAGCCAAGTGTCATTAAAATCTAACCAACGTACCAATATACCAATATTAAATGCTGCCAAAATAGGATCTAAAATATAAGAAGTACCAGGAACACGCGCACCAATAGGTACAATGGTCCCAGGAATAACCGGCCCTAATAATTTCGTACAAGCAGGATAGCGTAATGCTAAAATTGCACATCCTAGAGCATCCATTAATGAAAAACGAGCAGTCGTTAATGCTAATTCACTTCCTACATTATTTTTAATAACATAATCTGCTATTGTACCCAATTCAGCATCAGGCAGCGGTTTAATGTTTTCATCTACGCTATGTAAAACCATCATTTATACTCGCTCTTTTAATGGTACGAATGGTCTAAGCGCAGGTCCTATATAATCTGCTTCCGGGCGAATTAAACGATTAGCAGCACGCTGCTCTAAAATATGTGCACACCAACCACTTAAACGAGAAATAACAAAAATAGGAGTGAATAAAATAGTGGGGATAGTGCAAAAATGATAAGCTGTTGCACTATAAAAATCTAAATTAGGAAATAATTTTTTCTGATCCCACATGATTGCTTCAATTCGTTCTGAAACCGCAAAAAGATAACGATCACGTGCCTCTATCGATAATTTTTGTGACCATGATTTAATGATATCAGAGCGGGGGTCAGATTTTTTATAAACACGATGGCCAAATCCCATAATTTTCATTTTGTTAGCAAGCATTTCTTCAAGTCCTTTCTCGGCTTGATCAGGTGTTTTAAAGGTGCTTATTAATTTCATTGCTTCCTCGTTAGCACCACCGTGCAATGCACCACGTAAGGTTCCTATTGCGCTAACAATAGCAGAATAAAAATCAGATTCTGTAGATGCGGTAACACGCGCCGCAAATGTGGAAGCATTCAATTCATGTTCTGCATATAAAATGAGTGATACATCCAAACAACGGCGCACATCATCCGCTGGGTTTTTCCCTAACAATAGTTGTAAAAAATAACCAGCGATGGTGTGTTCATCACTATTCCATAATTCAACACGCACACCCTTATGATGAAATTGATACCAGTACAACAACATACCTGATGTACAAGCAATAAGCCGATCAGCAATATGTAAAGCCGTGTGTTGTGATGATTCTGATTCAAGTGTACCTAACATAGAAACACCTGTGCGTAACACTTCCATGGGGTGCGCAGAACCAGGAATAGCCTCTAGCATGAGTTTTAATTCATTCGGTAATCGGCGTAGTTTAATTAATTTTTCACGATATGTTTGTAATTGGGTTGGTGTTGGTAATTCACCATAAATTAAAAGATAAGCTACTTCTTCAAATGTGGCGCCGGTAGCAAGATCATGAATGTCATAACCGCGATAAGTTAGCCCTACTCCTTCTTTACCTACTGTACAAATGGCCGTCTCACCGACAACAATACCTTCTAACCCCCGATTTTTAGTCCTCATTTGGCTTTCCCTTGCGCAAAAAGCTCGTCTAGTTTTTGTTCATATTGATGGTAATGTAAAATGTCATATAATTGTTCGCGAGTTTGCATGGTTGATAATACAGATTGTTGCGTGCCTTGTTTGCGAATAGCAGTATAAACATTTACAGCAGCAGCACTCATGGCACGAAAAGCACTCAGTGGATAAAGGATGAATTGAACACCTGCTTGTTGTAATTCTGCTTTAGAAAAAAGTGGGGTCACACCAAATTCAGTTATGTTCGCCAAAATAGGAACTCGACAAAAACGGCTAATGGTCTCATATTGAGAAAGTTCAGTTGCACCTTCTAGAAAAATGACCTCAGCACCTGCTGCAACATAAGATTCAATGCGCTCTAGCGTTTTATCTAATCCTTCAACACTTAAAGCATCTGTTCTAGCCATAAAAATAAAATGGGTATCGTATTTCGCATCCATGGCTGCTTTAATTCGATCACACATTTCATTTCTATCTACCAGCTCTTTCTTAGGGCGATGACCACAACGCTTAGCTTGAACTTGGTCTTCTAAATGGGCACCTGCAGCACCAGCTTTAATTAACGTTTTGATCGTGCGAGCAATGTTAAACATATTGCCCCAACCAGTATCCACATCAACTAACAAGGGTAATTCACAGGCATATGTAATACGGCGAATATCTTCTGCCACATCTGTTAAATTAGTCATTCCTAAATCAGGCATACCATAGGATGCGGCTGCAACTCCTCCGCCTGAGAGGTAAATAGCACGGAAACCCACAGATTGAGCTAACAAAGCAGTATAGGCGTTGATTGTTCCAACAATTTGTAATGGCGTTTCTTGAGCAAGAGCTTGTCGCAATCCTAGGGTTGCCATAGTTGCATCCTGTTTGAAAACAACTCCCCGGGACGGGCTCGAACCGCCGACCCAGTGGTTAACAGCCACTTGCTCTACCGACTGAGCTACCGGGGAAAGATAAACCCGAAATGCTTCGGGTATAGCGTGACAAAATACTAATATTGGATGATAGACTCGTCAATCAATTTATTTAAAACTCTGCAACAACCTGATGCAAGCGCTTCATGGCCTCCGTCAAATTTTGCATAGATGTAGTATAACAAATACGTATATGGCCTGGTGCACCAAAAGCAGAGCCTGGTACAGTTGCGATACCCGTTTGTTGCAATAACCATTCGGCAAATTCAAAATCGTTTGTCACACCCTTTTTTTTGTTTAATAGTTCTTTAACAGATGGCAAGGTGTAAAATGTCCCATCAGAAGGCAGGCACGCTATCCCAGGCATGTTTTGTAACTCACCCACTACAAAATCATGGCGCTCTTTATATGCTTTTGTCATGATTCCAACACAATCTTGATTTCCCTCAAGCGCAGCTTGTGCAGCAAATTGAGAAACAGTAGTGGGGCTAGATGTGTTTTGCGATTGCACATTTTTCATGGCAGAAATAAGATAAGCAGGCCCAGCAGCATAACCTATGCGCCATCCTGTCATCGCATAGGTTTTAGATGTGCTATTAACCAAGAGAGCGCGATCTGCAAGCTCAGGGCAAACATTTAAAATGCTAGTAAAAGGTGCATGATTCCATAAGTGATGCTCGTAAATATCATCACTTACTACAATAATATGAGGATGACGCATAATGACTTCTGCTAATGCTTTTAATTCTTTCGCAGAATAGGCCATGCCGGATGGATTAGATGGGCTATTTAAAACAATCATGCGGGTTTTGGAATGAATAGCTGCTTCTAATTGCAGAGCTGTGATTTTAAAATGTTGATCTAATCCAGCTTCAATAAATACTGGTTTTCCATCTGTTAACATCACCATATCTGGATAGGAAACCCAGTAAGGCGCAGGAATAATGACTTCATCCCCAGCGTTTAATACCACTGAAAATAAATTATAGAGGCTATGTTTAGCACCGCAAGAAACTAGAATTTGGTTGAGCTCATATTTCAAACGATTTTCACGGAGAAATTTATCGACAACTGCTTTTTTTAATCCTGTTGTACCATCTACAGCAGTATATTTTGTTTGGCCATCGTAAATGGCTTTGATTGCGGCTTCTTTGATGTGAGAAGGTGTATCAAAATCTGGTTCGCCAATTGTTAAATTAATAATGCTATTGCCCGCCGCTTGTAATTCGTTAGCGCGAGCAGATAGTGCAAGAGTAGGGGAAGCCTTAATACGTCGAGCGCGTTCTGCTATTTCTTGTGTCGTATTAGTTATCATATTTCTATCCGATATTGATTGAAAATCATGATATGATTTGTTTCCCGATTATAAGTGATTTAACTATACACTACCACCATGACCGCGCAAAAATTTGAATTACAAGCTGAGTTTAAACCATCTGGCGACCAACCTCATGCTATTTGGCAATTGGTAGAAGGAATCAATCAAGGGTTGGCTCATCAAACTTTACTGGGTGTCACTGGCTCAGGTAAAACATTTACCATGGCAAATGTCATCTTCGCGGTACAACGTCCTACACTAATTCTTGCGCCTAACAAAACATTAGCTGCTCAATTATATGGCGAAATGAAAGAATTTTTCCCTAAAAATGCGGTTGAATATTTTGTTTCTTATTATGATTATTATCAACCAGAAGCTTACATACCCTCATCAGATACTTATATTGCTAAAGATGCTTCCATCAACGAGCATATCGAGCAAATGCGTCTTTCTGCAACCAAAGCACTGCTCGAACGACAGGATGCTGTTATCGTTGCAACTGTTTCCGCCATTTATGGTTTAGGGGATCCGCGCATGTATTTAAGCATGGTCATGCATTTAGATCGTGGCGATCCTGTGGATCAACGTTTTATTTTGCGCCGTTTAGCAGAATTACAATACACTCGTAACGATGTCGACTTACATCGCGCCACTTATCGTGTGCGTGGTGATGTGATTGATATCTATCCAGCAGAATCCGATAACGAAGCTGTGCGCATTCAATTATTAGGTGATGAAATTGATAGTCTTTCTTATTTTGATCCGCTAACAGGAGAGATCATTCGTCGTGTACCACGCTTAACTATTTACCCTAAAACACATTATGTTACTCAACGTGAAACTATAATAAAAGCTATCGATCAAATTAAAATAGATTTAAGAATGCGCTTGGAAGAATTATATCAAAAAAATAAATTAGTCGAAGCGCAGCGATTAGAACAACGCACTATTTACGATTTAGAAATGATGCAAGAATTAGGTTATTGTCAAGGTATTGAAAATTATTCACGCTATTTATCAGGTCGCAAACCAGGCGAACCGCCGCCCACATTATTCGACTACTTACCAAAAAATGCTTTACTCATCATTGATGAATCTCATGTCACTATTCCACAATTACACGGCATGTATCGTGGTGATCGATCCCGCAAAGAAACATTAGTTGAGTATGGCTTTCGCTTGCCATCTGCGCTTGATAATCGACCCATGTGTTTTGATGAATTTGTCGCACGCGCACCACAAACAATTTATGTTTCAGCTACACCAGGTTCTTATGAATTGCAACACGCACATACCATTGCCGAACAACTTGTGCGTCCAACTGGCTTATTAGATCCGGAAGTTGAAATACGACCAGCGCGTTCACAAGTTGATGACTTACTCTCTGAAATTACTAAGCGAGTAACATTACATGAACGTGTGTTGGTAACGACACTCACTAAGCGCTTGGCTGAAGATTTAACAGAATATTTGGAAGAGCATGATATAAACGTGCGTTATTTACATTCTGATGTAGGCACGGTCGAACGCGTTGAAATTATTCGCAACTTACGTTTAGGAAAATTTGACGTCTTGGTTGGCATTAATCTACTGCGAGAAGGATTAGATTTACCTGAAGTTTCTTTAGTTGCTATTTTGGATGCTGATAAAGAAGGATTTTTACGCTCAGAAACATCTTTAATCCAAACGATAGGACGTGTAGCACGACATTTTAATGGTAAAGCCATTTTATATGCTGATAGAACCACAGGATCTATTCAACGTGCTATGCAAGAAACGATGCGACGTCGAATAAAGCAGCAAGCATATAACGAAGCGCACGGAATCACACCCCGGGGCGTGAAAAAAGCTGTATACGATGTGATGGAGGGTGCTTATGCACATACCAGTGTGCGCGGACGTCTTTTTCCTAAAGCACGTATCGCCGAAAAAGAATACGATTACAGCGCCTTATCGCAAGAAGCATTATCAGCAAAAATTGTTACGCTGGAAAAAAAAATGTATGAGTATGCCCATAACCTTGAGTTTGAAGAAGCGGCAAAAATTCGGGATGTGATAGGCGAAATAAGGGAGAACATGCTGGGAAAATAGTATGACAAAATAGTAGGAATATATTATACTACTTATTAGTATGATCAATAAGGAGTCTTCTATGCGTGCGGTTAAGAAAACAGTTTCTATCCCTGAAGAACTAGTAAAAGAAGCGCGTTTAATTACCTCTAACTTTAGCGCAATCGTCGAAGTAGCATTAGTGGCTTACCTGCATCATTACCGTGTTCAAAAAGCAACCGAGAGCTTTGGTAAATGGAAAGAAAGAAAAAATTCTAGTGTTGATCTAGTAAATAAGCTACGCCAAGAGGATAAACGTAACCATGGAAACCGTACTCATTGATACCGATATTGCAATCGATTTTTTACGAGGCCTTTTGGAAACAAAGAACTTGATACTTCCTTTATGGGAAAATAATATCGCTTTTTTAAGTATATTATCTGTGTATGAATTATATGCAGGCATGCACCCTAAAGAACAAGAAATTACAAATCATTTTATTCATGCTTGTAAAATTGAAACGCTATCATTAGAAATAACGCGCCATGGCGCTGAAATTTATCAACACTATCGCAAGCAAGGGCTTACCCTAACATCCATAGATTGCTTAATATGGGCTACTGCCAAAGTAAAAAAACATAAAATCGCTACACGTAATTTTAAACACTACCCTGATAAAAATATTTTATTAACTCATCTTATGCGCTAACAGCAGCAACGAATCCCGAGTAATACAACCTTTGAAGTCAAGCAGACAACACCTTGCTTATTTTCCAATAAAAATGCTATTGTTACCAGCAAATTCAATTTTTTAGGCACGTAGCTCAGTGGTAGAGCATCACCTTGACATGGTGGTGGTCGTTGGTTCGATCCCAATCGTGCCTATTTAAAAACATGGAATAGATTATTATATATGCCTGTCATTACCTTACCAGATGGTAGCCAAAAAACATTTGACGCACCAGTAACCATCGCAGAAATTGCTGCTAGCATTGGAAGTGGATTAGCAAAAGCTGCTATTGCAGGCAGCGTTGATGGAAAATTAGTAGATACGTTTTTTATAGTCGAACAGGATGCATCCATTCGGATTATCACCGATCGCGATCCTGAAGGTTTAGAAATCATCCGTCATTCTTCAGCACATTTGCTTGCTCATGCTGTAAAATCCTTATTTCCATCTGCCGAGGTAACAATAGGTCCTGTTATTGAAGATGGCTTTTATTACGATTTTGCTTTCGAACGCGCTTTCCAACCAGAAGATCTTATAAAAATTGAAGCCAAAATGCAGGAACTTGTAGAGAAACATTATTCTGTTTCTCGCAAAACCCTATCAAGAGAAGAAGCTATAAAATTTTTCAATAAGATAGGTGAAAAATATAAAGTAAAAATTATAGAAGATATCCCCTCCGATGAACCTCTCACCATTTACCAACAAGGCGATTTTGCAGATCTTTGCCGTGGCCCCCATGTGCCTAATACCAATATGCTTAAAGCCTTTAAGCTCACCAAAATATCAGGCGCCTACTGGCGAAGTGATTCAAAAAATGAAATGCTGCAACGCATTTATGGAACAGCGTGGAAGGATAAAAAATCTTTAGATCTTTACCTTAAAAACCTAGAAGAAGCTGAAAAACGTGATCATCGCAAACTGGCTAAAACCATGGATCTTTTTCACGTTCAAGAAGAAGCACCTGGCATGATTTTTTGGCATTCAGATGGTTGGACCATTTATCGCGCTATAAGAAATTACATCGGCCAAAAAATTGCCGAACAGGATTATCAAGAAGTTGTCACACCTCAAATTGTTGATTTAGAACTTTGGAAAAAATCTGGGCATTGGGCAAATTTTAGTGAAGAAATGTTTACGGTTGATGCTGATGATAGAAAATTTGCAGTAAAACCCATGAACTGTCCTTGTCATATTATGATTTTCAAACAAGGATTAAAAAGTTATCGTGATTTACCACTAAGATTAGCTGAATTTGGCTGCGTACACAGAAATGAAATGACAGGTGCCATGCATGGATTAATGCGTGTAAGACAAATGGTTCAAGATGATGGTCATATTTTTTGTACAGATAATCAAGTACAATCTGAAGCATCATTTTTCATTCAATCTGTGCTAAGCGTTTATCGCGACTTTGGCTTTAATGATGTCATCCTCAAATTAGCAACCCGCCCAGATAAACGTATTGGAACAGATGAATTGTGGGACCATGCAGAAAATGCCTTGGCACAAGCTCTTACTCAGTTGGGATTAACATTTGAAATGAGACCAAAAGAAGGGGCTTTTTATGGACCTAAAATAGAGTTTCATTTAAAAGATTGTTTAGGACGCATGTGGCAATGTGGTACACTACAGCTCGATTATGCTCAGCCAGCCCGATTAGAAGCTTATTATATTGCTGAAGATGGAAGTAAAAAACCCCCAGTGATGTTACATCGAGCCATTTTAGGCTCACTCGAGCGCTTTATTGGTATTTTGCTTGAGCATTACACGGGTAAATTACCCTTATGGCTAGCCCCAATCCAAGCAATTGTAATGAACATTACCGATAAACAGGCTAACTATACTAAAGAAATCACGCAGGAATTGAAAAAACATGGGGTTAGAGCAAAATCGGACTTGAGAAATGAGAAAATCGGCTTTAAAATTCGCGAACATACTATACAAAATATCCCTTATCTCGTAGTGATCGGGGATCGTGAGGTAGAATCACGCACAGTCTCAGTTAGAACCCAAGGTGGCGCCGATTTGGGTGTGATGCCATTAAGTCGTTATATTGAACTGATGCAAACTGAGATAGCTAAATTAGGGCGAGTAGATTAGGAGGTGTAGAATTAGTACAGAAAAGAAACCTCGGGTGAATGATGAAATCAGAACCCATGAGGTTCGTTTGATCGATGCAGAGGGGCGTCAACTCGGCGTTGTGCCGACCGACGAAGCAAAAAAAATGAGTGAAGAAGCTGGTCTTGATTTAGTTGAAGTGTCGCCAGAAGCTAAACCTCCTGTTTGCCGAGTAATGGATTACGGAAAGTATAAATTTCAATTGAGTAAGCGAAAAGCAGCTGCTAAGAAAAAACAAAAACAGATTCAAATTAAGGAAGTTAAACTACGACCAGCGACAGAAGAAGCAGATTATCAAGTCAAGCTGCGTAGTGTTATTAAATTCTTAGAACAAGGAGATAAAGCAAAAGTAACTATGCGTTTCCGTGGGCGCGAAATGGCTCACCCGGAGCTTGGTATGCAATTGCTAAAACGCATGATAGCAGAGCTCAATCATCACGCTATCATTGAATATCACCCTAAATTTGAAGGGCGTCAAATTATTATGGTATTGGGCCCAAAAAAGAAATAGCACTGTGGAGTAAAGGTAATGCCAAAGTTAAAGTCAAATCGTGGTGCAGCAAAACGATTCCGAGCGACCGCTAATGGTGGGTTTAAATGTCGCAGTAAAAATCGTAATCATATTCTCACCAAAAAAACAACGAAGCGTAAACGCCATTTGCGCGCTGGAACAAGAGTACGCAAAGAAGATTTAGGCAGAATTGAACAAATGTTGCCTTATGTATAAAATATGAAAATCTTCTCAGTACACGACAAAATTTCCATTGACCCTTCGTGCTTCGAGACGTCGCGCTGCGCGCGACCCTCAGCACGATCGATTTTGTTTTCCGTTTGTGCTGAGGGTCGCGCGCAGCGCGACGTCTCGAAGCACGATCGGAAACAAAATCGATCTCCTCAGGGCAAACGGAAATTTTGTCGTGTACTGAGAAAATCTTATCCAAAAGCGCACACATTCCCGCGTTAAAGGATACACTGCAAAATTTATTTAAAGAGGAATTAAAGATATGCCAAGAGTCAAACGAGGTGTAACTGCAAGAGCAAGACATAAAAAAGTCTTAGCCAAAGCAAAAGGTTATTATGGGGCTAGAAGTCGGGTTTTACGAGTTGCCAAACAAGCCGTTATTAAAGCAGCACAATATGCATTTCGTGACCGCCGACAAAAAAAACGCGAGTTCCGTGCATTATGGATTGTGCGCATCAACGCTGCTGCTCGCTCACATGGGATAAGTTATGCAAATTTCATTAACGGACTTAAAAAAGCCGCCATTGAAATTGATCGAAAAGTGCTTGCTGATATAGCTGTGCGCGATAAAGCTGCCTTTGCGGTTTTAGTTGAAAAGGCAAAAGCAAGCTTTTCAGTTGCTGCTTAGCTAAAAAGGGTATCACTTTCTCAATAAGTTTTGGCAATGTGCGGTTCATTCAATGACTACGCTTCCATTAGAAGAAATTTTAAAACAAGCCAAATCCGCGATTGAATCAACCGTTGATTTGAAATCGTTAGAAGATTGTCGAGTTCGTTATCTTGGCAAAAAAGCATTGCTAAGCGAACATTTAAAAACATTGGGACAACTTCCAGTAGAAAAACGTCCTGTTGTCGGCCAACAAATAAATGAAATGAAACAAACTATCCAGCATCTTATTGAAAAACAAGCGGACGTACTCACGCAAAAAAAAATAACAGCAGAGCTCGCAAAAGAAAGCATAGACATTACTTTACCAGGGCGCTCTCTAAATTCTGGCAGCATTCATCCTATTACCCATACGTGTAACACATTACGCGATATTTTCACTCAAATGGGTTTTATATTTATGGAAGGTCCTGAAATTGAAGATGATAATCATAATTTTACTGCACTCAATATCCCACCATTCCATCCTGCTCGAGCCATGCAAGACACCTTTTATTTTCCAAATGGCACCTTATTAAGAACTCAAACATCGACTGTGCAAATTCGTGCAATGAAAACCATGCCATTACCTTTACGCATGGTTGCAATGGGAAGAGTCTATCGCCGTGATTTCGATCTTACTCATACACCTATGTTTCATCAATTAGAATGTTTAATGATTGATGAAACAGTATCTTTTGCCAATCTAAAAGGTGTCTTAACCCAATTTTTACAGGCATTTTTTACTCTTAAAACCGCCATTCGTTTTCGCCCTTCTTATTTTCCGTTTACTGAACCTTCAGCAGAAGTTGACATTTCTTGTTTGAATTGTGAAGGAAAAGGTTGTCGCATCTGCAAACAATCGGGTTGGCTTGAAATTTTAGGCTGTGGTATGGTCCACCCAAATGTTTTAAAAGGTGCGCATATCGACACGAAACGCTATCGTGGATTTGCTTTTGGTGTGGGCATCGATAGGCTTACATTACTCAAATACGGCATGTCTGATTTACGCACTTTATTTGAAAATGATTTACGATTTTTACAGCAGTTTTAAGGAAAAAGATAACTCCCATGAAACTCAATGAATCTTGGTTACGTGAGTGGGTCAATCCTAAATTACCACTTAACCTGTTGTGCCATACTTTAACAATGTCAGGATTCGAAGTGGAATCCGTGACACCCATTGAAGGAACAAAAAACAGCCTGCCTTCAAAAGATTATTGCATTGATCTTTCTATTACACCTAA
>Ga0155613_1008_pt1 | contig 11871 bp, 11 predicted proteins | sample RifCSPhighO2_12_FD_107270 | JGI IMG/M metagenome (GOLD analysis project Ga0155613, IMG submission 107270) | Gammaproteobacteria bacterium RIFCSPHIGHO2_12_FULL_37_34
TTTCTATTCATCTTACTAAATATATTCCGCTTGCTCGTTATATTCATAATCAATTAATTCGTCATCCTAGGCATCGCGCACTCGAAGAACATTTTCTATCCTTATTAGAAGATTATCTTTCTGAAAAAGAAGCCGAAAACGTTTTGCGTATCGTCATTGAATGGGGTCGCTATGCAGAATTGTTTGCGTACGACTACAATTCAGGCGTGCTCAGTTTAGAAAGCGGGCATTAATTATTTTTTTCACAAGACCTGGTTTGCTTTGCCACGCTTTGCTCGCACTCGCAATTGACGGGTGATTTTTGCAACAACGCCTCTTATATTCGTAACATTGTTCAACATTAATAACAGATGTATCTTTTTAATAACATCTGTTATATACTTAACATCATGGGAAAAAATAACAAAAATAAGAGAAAACATCAAACTGACCAATTGATCGAAGATGATGCATTTTCTATTCATGAATCCAAAGGAAATGGGGTTTTAAGGCGGCAAATATGGGTTAATACCCAAGGTGAAGTCATACGTTATAGTTTAGCCTATATTAATCATCATTTATTTACTGGTGATAATGGGAGGGTGCTTGGTTATGATAATGCTCATGGATATCATCATAAGCACTTGATGGGTGAAATAGAATCTATTACCTATAAAAACTTTGCTGATTTAGAAAAACGGTTTCAACGAGAATTCGAGGTGCTACATGAAAAAGCTCAAAAAAAGAAATGAGATGATTATCGATATTAAAACAGAAAGTATAGGGGATTTTTTTAAACGAGGTAGAGAATCAGCAATCCTGCTTGACAAAGGAGAACGATTTACGCCAAGAAGAACGATTAGTTTTGAAGATACAGAAGATCTTGTGAAATTTATCACTAAGGCAAAACTCATTTTGATTGCGGCTATTCGTAAAAAACCTAATTCTATATCTAAATTAGCCAATCAATTGCACAGAAGTAGAGCATCTATAGATAAGGACATTCAAATGTTAGAATCTATAGGCATTGTTGAGAGCGAATATGTTTCTAATCCTGGGCATGGGAGATGCCGTATTATTAAAGCTACCGATTCGAGACCTATAAAATTACGAGTTGAAACAGTTATCTGAATTCAGTTCACATAATGACAATGACAATCCAGCTCTAACCTGATGAGATATTTAATTAGCAAAACTATCATCATGCACTTGTTTTTTTGTTTGAGAAAGTTCGCTTTCTAACGAACTTCGTAGCATCCAAGCGGTTTTATCATGGGCGGTTTTGCGTTGAATCAACAAATCAAGGGTGACTTCATCACCACATTGTTCGGCAATGCCAAATAATTTGAAAATACTTTCAGCAAGACTGGTGTGATCTGCAAATAATTTTCTCAACATTTTTTCTGCATTTAAATGATCTTCTATTCCTTTTATTGAAGCCAATTTTAAAAAAGCGTGGAGTGAGGCAGGAGCGAATACTTTTAAAGCGCGTAGGCGTTCGGCAATATCATCTGTTGCATTAGCAAGGGCTTGATATTGTTCTTCAAACATTTTATGAAAAGAGAAAAATTGAGGGCCCACTACATTCCAATGACAATTTTGTGTATTAACATACAGGATATAGGTGTCTGCTAGTAAGTGGCTTAAGCCATCAATCAGTTGTTTATTTCCAGTGCTTTTCATGCATTTATCCTTCTATTTTTGAAATATACTTAAAATGGTTATATCAATCTTCACTCTTCTTTGCAAATAAACCTATATTTGCTTGCCGGGGATAGGGATTTTGTAATAAAATAGCGGCCGTTACTGCGGGGTGGAGCAGTCTGGTAGCTCGTCGGGCTCATAACCCGAAGGTCGTAGGTTCAAATCCTGCCCCCGCTAGTGAAAAATTTTAAATATAAGAAACCCCTGTTGGGGTTTTTTATTTTGGATAATAGTTGTTTGGGTCACATTTAGTTCAAAAACAGGTTGGGTATATGAAAAAAGTTGATCCTGCACTGGAAGAACGGTTAGCCTCGTTGATTGGCTCTATGGGGTATGAATGGATTGGCTGTGAGGTGATATCGCCTAGTCGTCAGATGATTTTTCGTATTTATATTGATCGAACTAACGGAGTGACTGTGGATGATTGTTCTCGGGTCAGTCATCAAGTTGGTGCTATGATGGACGTTGAAAATTCTATCCAGGGAAGATATCTTTTGGAGGTATCTTCGAAAGGCGTAGATAGGCCGTTGTTTAAACTTGAGCACTATAATAAATATATTGGCAGCCAGGTGAAAATCCGCTTATATACATCGCTTCATCAGCGTCGACAGTATCAAGGCGTGCTTAAACGGGTAGAAAGAGGAAGTATTTACCTTTGGGTAGATGATATGAAGCAGGAAGTCATGCTACCTTTTTTAGCGATTGAAAAAGCGAATGTGATTGGGGAAGTTCGTTTGTAATGGGTGAGGTGCTATGAACAAAGAGATTTTATTAGTAGTTGAAGCTGTATCTAATGAGAAAGGCGTGGATAGAGAAGTCATCTTCCAGGCTATTGAAGCTGCTTTAGAAACAGCAACCAAGAAAAAAGCGACAGAAGAAATTGATGTGAAAGTAGAAATTAATCGTAAAACGGGTGACTATGCTACTTTTCGTCGCTGGCTAATTATTGCTGATGATGCTGAATTAGAAAGTGAAGAAGGGGAAGGGATAGAAGGCCTGACAACATTGCGATTGAGCGAAGCTAAAAAACGTAATCCTCTCATTAAAATTGGTGAGTTTATATTAGATTCCATGGATTCTGTTGAATTTGGTCGCATTGCTGCACAAAAGGCTAAACAAGTTATTATTCAAAAAGTGTTAGAAGCCGAACGTGCGCAGATGGTCAATGCTTACAAAGAAAAAGTTGGGCAATTGGTACATGGAACGGTTAAAAAAGTAACACGCGATTTTATTGTGCTTGATCTTGGTAATAATGCTGAAGCTATTTTACCTCGTACGGAAATGATTCCTCATGAAGCCATTCGTATGGGGGATAGAGTGCGAACTTATTTATATGATATTCAATCAGATGGAGGAAAAAACCCACAGATTTTGGTCAGCCGTATACGTCCAGAGATGTTGATGGAGCTATTTAAAATTGAAGTGCCTGAAATTGGTGAAGAACTTATTGATATTAAGGCGGCAGCACGTGATCCGGGTTCACGAGCAAAAATTGCGGTTAAAACAAATGATGGGCGCATTGATCCTATCGGAGCATGTGTAGGTATGCGAGGTTCGCGCGTACAAGCAGTTTCTAGCGAGTTAGGTGGCGAACGAATTGATATTGTATTGTGGAATGATAACCCTGCACAACTTGTGATTAATGCGATGGCACCTGCTGAAGTTGCCTCCATTGTATTGGATGAAGATACGCATACGATGGATATAGCAGTCAAAGCTGATCAATTATCCCAAGCCATTGGGCGTCATGGACAAAATGTTAAATTAGCGAGCGAATTAACCGGTTGGACTTTAAATGTTATGACAGAAGAAGATGCGCAAGCTAAAACCACAGCAGAGGGCGAGAAGATTTTATTTTTATTCCAAGATAAATTAGACATTGATCAACAGGTTGCGGAAGTATTAGTGAATGAGGGGTTTTCTTCACTTGAAGAGATTGCCTATGTACCTGTGCAAGAATTGGTGGAAATTATTGAAAATCAAGCTATTGTAAATGCTTTGCGTGAACGTGCTAAAGCAGTTTTATTAACCCAGGCTATTGCGCATGAGCAAACCTTGGAAGTTGAGCCAGCGAAGGATTTGCTAGAAATGGAAGGTATGGATAAACACATGGCTTATATTTTAGCTAGCCATGGCGTGGTGACGCGTGAAGATTTAGCAGAGCAATCTGTAGATGATTTACTCGACATTGGTGGAATAGATGAAGTAACCGCGGCTAAATTGATTATGACTGCTCGTAAAATATGGTTTGATGATACATCCCCTTAGTTGGGAGGTTGAGTATGATAAAGAAAACAGAAGAAGCAGAAATGACAGTAGGAAAATTTGCAGCAGACATTGGTGTGGAGCTTAAGCGTTTGCTAGTCCAATTTAGAGAAGCCGCGATTAACATCACAAATGAGAATGATGTGATTACTTTAAAACAACGGGAAAAATTGCTTCGTTATTTACAAGAACATCATGGCGCTAAACAGGAGACTTCTCCTGAAAAAATTGTATTTCACCGTGCTAAAACAAGTAGAATTCGATTATCGCATGGGGAAGGAAAAACAGTTAATGTGCGAGTTCTTAAGAAGCGAACATTGGTTAAGCGTCATTTAACAGAAGAAGAAACACATCTTCCTACTAAGAGTGTAGCACCTGCAGAGATTGTTTTAACAACTATGACAGAAACATCTGTTGCTGAGCCGCAAGGCAATGCAGCAACAAAAGAAGTAGCGCAAGTAGAGCAAACCACTTATACAGAAGAGGTGGCACCACAGGCAACACCTCAAGCGGTTTCCGAAAAAGAAAAATCGAAAACAGCTATTAAACGTAAGGATAAGCATCGCATCGATTCTGATATAGATGAATCAGAAGGGGAGAGGCATAAAAAACGTAAAAAAGTTCGTGATGCATCACGAGAGGGTGAAAAAAACTTTGAAGCATTATTGTCACGAGGTACAGATTTAAGCCGCGTATTAAAACAGGATGAGGATGATATTGATCTTGCTATTCGTAAAACGAATAGAGCAAGGCTTCATGCTCAAACTAAAGTGAAGATACAAGCTTTTACCAAACCTACAGAGCCCATTGTTCATGAGGTGGAAATTCCTGAGACAATAAACATTGGTGAATTAGCTCAGAAAATGTCGATTAAAGTAGCGGAAGTGATAAAAACTTTAATGAAAATGGGCGTCATAGCTACTATTAATCAAATCATTGATCAAGACACTGCCATTTTAGTGGTCGAAGAAATGGGGCATAAAGCTAAACTCGTTAGTTTTGATGCTATAGAAGAAACATTAATCAAATCCTTAGAAGTACCAGGAGGGGAAGCGCGGCCACGCCCACCAGTTGTTACCATTATGGGTCATGTTGATCATGGTAAAACAACGTTGCTTGACTATATTCGTACTACTAAAGTAGCTGCTCAAGAAGCAGGTGGTATTACTCAGCATATTGGTGCTTACCATGTCAAAACAGCAAAAGGCACGGTTACTTTCCTTGATACGCCTGGGCACGCTGCTTTTACTGCTATGCGTGCGCGTGGAGCGAAATTAACAGATATTGTTATTCTAGTTGTTGCTGCAGATGATGGTGTGATGCCGCAAACCATTGAAGCAATTTCTCATGCGAAAGCGGCTAATGTTCCTATTGTTGTTGCTATCAATAAAATGGATAAACAAGGTGTGGATCCCGATCGTATTAAAACAGAATTATCTCGTTACGAATTAATTCCGGAAGAATGGGGTGGGGATGCTATGTTTGTGCCTATTTCAGCTAAAACAGGAATGGGGGTGGATACTTTACTCGATTCAGTGTTAGTACAAGCTGAAGTTTTGGAATTGAAAGCAGTAGTTCATTGCCCAGCAAAAGGGGTGGTGATCGAATCCAGATTAGATAAGGGACGCGGAGCAGTGACGAGCGTGCTCGTGCAGCAAGGAACATTACACAAAGGCGATATTATTTTAGCGGGTTTAGAATATGGTCGTATTCGCGCTTTATTTGATGAGACGGGCCAGGCGGTTGAAAGCGCAACACCTTCTCTCCCAGTAGAAATTCTTGGGCTTTCCGGTATTTTACAGGCAGGCAGTGATTTCATGGTAATACCAGATGAAAGACGTGCACGTGAAGTGGCATTATTCCGTCAAACTAAACATCGTGAAGCTAAATTAACCAAACAAACCACCAAGTTAGAAGATTTATTCCAGCGTATAGAAGACGAAAAATCATCTGTTAAAACTTTAAATATTGTGTTGAAAGCGGATGTGTTAGGTTCCGTTGAAGCTTTAAAACAAGCATTAACTGAATTGGCAACTACTGAAGTAAAGGTGAATGTGCTCGCAAGCGGTATGGGTGGAATTAATGAAAGTGATGTCAATCTTGCTGTTGCATCGAAAGCTATCATTATTGCATTTAATGTACGCGCGAGTGCTGAGGCAAGAAAGTTAATGGAGACAAACGCGGTCGATGTTCACTATTACAATATTATTTATGACGTTATTGATCAGGTGAAAAAAGCAATGAGTGGTACATTATCACCTGAAATTCATGAGCGTGTAGTTGGTCTTGCACAGGTTCGTGAAGTGTTTCGTTCTTCTAAAATGGGTGCTGTTGCGGGTTGCATGGTAATCGAAGGGTTTGTTAAGCGCCATTTTCCTATTCGAGTGTTACGAGACAATATAGTTATTTTTCAAGGAGCATTGGAATCCTTGCGACGATTCAAAGATGATGTTTCTGAAGTGCGTAGTGGTATGGAATGTGGTATTGCAGTAAAAAATTACAATGATATTAAAGCGGGTGATCAAATTGAAGTATATGAAAAAGTTGAAGTAAAGCGAGAGGTATAAGATATGCGGCGAGGATTTGATCGCACTCAACGCGTAGCAGATCTGGTTCAAAAAATATTGGCAACGATGTTGTTGCAAAATAGTAATGATCGTTTTCGTTTTGTTACTATTACAGGTGTTACCGTCTCTAAAGATCTTTCTTATGCAAAAGTATATGTTAGTGTATTAGAAGAAGAACAACATAAAATTAAAGAGATTATTCAAGCATTGAATCAGGAAGCAAAAACGTTTCGCCGCCATCTTGCACATGAAATTGATTTGCGTATTACCCCTGAATTAAAGTTTATTTATGATGAATCAACTGCACGTGGATTTCATATTTCGACGCTTATTGATTTTGCAATGAAAAAATCAGAAACATAATGATGTGACTATCATGCATCATGATATAAACGGCATTTTATTATTGGATAAACCAAGCAGCATGACATCCAATCAAGCCTTACAACGGGTTAAGCGCTTGTTTCATGCTAAAAAAGCAGGGCATACGGGCAGCTTAGATCCTATTGCGACAGGTATGTTACCCATTTGTTTTGGGGAGGCAACAAAATTTTCTCAATTTTTATTAGAATCAGATAAAACATATCATGTTGTTGCTAAATTAGGTGAATGCACAACGACAGGGGATTCTGAAGGTGAAATCATTAAAACACGCACTATCGATGGTGTGACTTCTTCACAAATTGCACATGTCTTCAAACAATTTTTAGGCGATATTAAGCAAATTCCACCCATGTTTTCTGCTATCAAATATCAAGGCAAACCGCTTTATAAACTCGCCCGTCAAGGCATTCAAATTGATCGTGCACCACGTGATATTACAATTTATGCATTAGAGTTAATTGATTTTAATGCAATAGGTGTGCAACAAACCTCATCACATCACCATCAGGCAACTTTTACCTTTACAGTACATTGTAGCAAAGGAACTTATATTCGTACGTTAGTAGAGGATATTGGTGAGGTATTAGGTTGTGGTGCGCATGTTGTTGAGTTACGTCGTATGACGGTTACACCATATCATGCAAATCATATGCATGGTTTGGCTACTTTAGAAAATATTGCCAAAAGCACAGGGCTAAGCAGTTTATTAACTTGTTTACTACCAGTTGAGACAGCAGTGCGCATTTTTCCGGCTGTGACATTATCAGCAGCATCTGCATTTTATATACGTACTGGACAAGCCATACGCGTTCATCTTCCATCCGATAGCGTATTTGTACGTTTGTTATCAGAGGATGCGACATTTTTAGGGATAGGAGAAGTGATGGGAGATGGCCGCATTAAGCCGAAACGGTTAGTGGGAAGATAAGCATTCTCATTTTTTATACCAATGGTTGCTTTAATATTTTTTCTAATATTCGTAAAGGAGATCGGGACTCATCTTGCATCGCATGCGGAGGAAGGTGAACAGTTTGTTCCACTGTATATTGTCCTTCCATAGCAGCATGTGAAACTTGATCAGTTTGCACAATCCAAGTACTACCAGCAGGAAATCGTACTTCACATTGCTGCGCTTTTTTTTGATAAGATTCATCCGCTTTCATCTGGTTATGCAAACATAACATATAGTGATCATACAATGTTCGATAACTCTTAGTGATTTTTAAAAAACGTAAACATACTGCACTTCCAGGAAAAGGTTTATGAATATTAGGAATAAATCGATGAGCTACTTGCTCAAAGGGTTCACCAATACGCCATACACGATCTTCCCCGTGTGGATTAATGTTACAAAACACACGTAATATTCGTTTACCTTGATTAGGTGCAGAGGGAAAGGCATCAACATGTAAACGTCTATCATCCTTTCGATAGGATGTTTGGCGCTTGCTAATTTGTACCGGACGAAAACTGGTTCGTCCAAGTACAAGATATTGTGCATATTGTGGAAATAACGCATGAATAAAATCAAGTGCTTGATTGCAAAAGCGATCTAACATTAATTTTAGTTGCAAATGTTGTTCATCAGATAAATGTTGTACTCCCCACAATTTATTATTATCAGGTTGATAACTAATATTTTTAGAATGAGGATCGGCATAAATTGGGGATAATAAATTTCTTTCTTCCGGCGATAATGCAAAAGCCAATTGTGGAAAATAAAGTATTTGCCCACGTTCTAGATTGCAAATGGCTTGTTGTTGCGTAGAACTTGAAAAAGTTTCATCCCATTTCTGAGTTGAAAAAGTTTGTAACATCATCACCTCAGTATTCGTGTTATTTTATTCTCTCAGAAAAAGATTATGCGTTAGTTGGTTCTGCTAATTCAACCGCAAAAGCGATGCCGAGTTTTACAAAATCAGTCATGTGATTTAAGGATAAAATATCCATGGTATCGTGCTCAGTATGGATATAGGGGTCTTCTTTACCAAAAGCCGCTTCCACAGGCATGGAAGCTGCAAAGCCGGCTTTATACCATGATGCATGATCACTACAAGCATAACCGCATTGTGTATCTTTACTGGGTTGTTTAACATAAGTATGAATTAATAATTTAAGATAAGTAGTCAAGTCCACATTAACAAAATCATTTATTAACCAAATAGTTGAGTCATTTTTCGGTGCATAACCAGTGAGATCAAGTTGGATGATAGCTTCAATCGGAATACGTTTTTTTTGAAATTCCGAAACGACCACTTTTGAACCGACTAAGCCCATTTCTTCCGCAGCATACCAAATAAAATAAATTGGTTTTTTAAAGCGCATGCCACTGGTTAATAAGGTGCGCGCTACCTCCATAACCGTTACGGTTCCAGAACCATCATCATCGGCACCCGGGCTGCGGCCAAAAAAATCTTTAACGATAGAATCGATGTGACCACCAATCACAATACCGGGTCCATCTTCGTTACCAAATTTTGCGACAACTGAAGGTTGTCTAAAGCGACCAGTATCAATGAAATAGACGGTCACATCATTGTCATGGTTAGTTTGTTTGGCAATGGTTTCAACTTGATTTTTAATCCATTTGGCAGCATCTACTCCATTTTCTGAGAAAGCAAATCGATCTTGAAAGTTAGTTAAAGTTGTTAAATTATTCCACATATTTTGTGGGTTGATTTGATGAAGCAATTGATTCACTTGTGGTTCATACTTGATACTATAATGTGCTGTTTCTGATGACGTATGAATTGGCATGTCATACTGTTTTAAAAATAATTTTTTCTTACTTTCGGATACTGGTTTAATAGTAAACTGATGCCATTCTTCTGTTACATCTATAAAACCGCCACATACTTTTTTTTGATGTTGTTTGAGGTTAATTAATTGCTGTATGCCTCTTATATCGGTTGCAATCAGGGATAAGTTTTGATTTTCAATAAGAGTAGAATAAGGATGAGTCATTCGTTTGATTAAGCAATGACGTGCCACAATAATGGTTTTTTCTGCTGGAGCAGCGTAAGTAATAAAAGAAAATCCACCCAACAAAATAAAGATACAAAAAATGAAATTGTTCTTCCATGACATAATTATTTTCCTTATTATGCGAGTATTGTAAAAACGACGTTACTTTCCTGCCTGGTCAATCAAATCTTGTAGCTGTTTTTGATTCATTTGACCAGGCGTGTAATGAATAGTATTGCTACTTGTTGCATCTGATTTACCAATAAAAAATGCTGGAGTGCCGAATAATTTAAGATCTTGCGCAAGTTTTATATTATTTTTTAATTGCATATTAATTGCTTGATCATTCATATCTTTCTTTAATTGCTCCACATTTAAACCCTGAGCTTTTGCTAAGGTATAGATACCATTTTCAGTAAGAGGTTGTTTAGTTGTAATAAGAGCATGGTGTAGTTCGTAATACTTTCCTTGTTTATTGGCAGCTAATGCCGCTCGCGCTGCAAATTCCGATAAAGGGCCGCGAATTGGGAACTCTTTAAAAACGATGCGTACATTGGGATTGGCTTTCATAATAGCATCAATGATAGGTGCCATATCTACACAATGCGGGCATTGATAATCAAAAAATTCAACAACAGTAACATTGCCTTGTGGGTTACCAGCAATCGGATCATTTGTCTGGTTAAATAAAGCGTTTATATATTGAGGAGCATTTTGTTCTGTTTTTTTAACAGTTTTTTCTGCTTCCTCGTATTGTCGGCGTTGCAAAACTTGCATAGCTTCTACCAAAACCTCAGGTTTGGTCAGGAGATATTGATGAACAACTTCTTCAATTTTCGCTCGCTGAGTGGGGTTAACAGGAATATTACCACTCGCATTAGATGCGGCAAAACTTTGTGCGCCAGTTAAGATAAGTGTTAAAATAAGTGACGTTTTGGTTGCTCGATTCATTAAGAGATCTCCTATTGTGTGTTCGATCATAACAAATGATTGGATGATGATAAAGAATAAATTTATGAAATTCCAGTTAACCATTTTGCAAGTTTTTTATAACGTTCCTCTTTTATTTTATTAGCAAGTTTTTGGCCTTCAAACCCTTGTGCAATCAATGGTTGGATATCAATCGATTTAACTTTCCGTGTGCATTTCATTAGCCAATTAGGCTCAAAATGAGCACCTTGAGTAGAAGCAATGGCTTGGCAGGCAGCAAGAAAATCTTTAAAACGTTCTTCACGGCGAAAAACATCAAGTGAATAGAGTAGCTGTAACAGTTCTTCTGCGGATAAGTTTGGTGCTTGCAAGGCTTTTTGATGATGTAAAGCAGTCAGCAGAGCAAGGGTTTGAAATTGATTAGGTATGCGGTAGCGCTTCGCAAGTGATAAAACAGCTTGTTTAGGTTCGGGTAAAGCGTGTAATAAAGCAGCAAAACGAATAATGGGTTGTTGAGTGATTGGAGTTGCAGCAATAAGTGCTTTCATACCCATACCATCAATAGGCAAATTAGGAAATAGGGTATGTAAAGCGTCGCATTTAGCAAGTACAGCAAAAAATTGCTCAGGATTTTTTTCTGCTAAAGCACGTTCTAATTCTTTCCAGACGCGCTCTGCAACAAGTGCATCGACTTCACCGGATGCGACCATGCTGCGCATGAGCGTAATTGTTTCAGGGGCGATGTGAAATCCTTGATGAGCATAGCGCGCTAAAAAACGGGCTATACGTAAAATTCGAACAGGATCTTCGGCAAAAGCAGGCGATACATGACGAAGAATTTTTTTCTCCAGGTCTTGTTTACCATGATAAGGATCAATTAATTCGCCTTCTTCTGTTTGTGCCATAGCATTAATCGTGAGATCGCGACGCAATAAATCATCCGTTAAGGCAACTGCGGGGGAGGTATCGAATACAAACCCTTTGTATCCTGGTTTAGTTTTGCGCTCCATACGCGCAAGCGCATATTCCTCACCAGTTTTTGGGTGTAAAAAGACAGGGAACTCTTTGCCGACTTGTT
>Ga0155613_1010_pt1 | contig 11846 bp, 14 predicted proteins | sample RifCSPhighO2_12_FD_107270 | JGI IMG/M metagenome (GOLD analysis project Ga0155613, IMG submission 107270) | Gammaproteobacteria bacterium RIFCSPHIGHO2_12_FULL_37_34
TAGAATAATACGGATGTTATTCTGATTAACTCTCATCCATGGTAGGAGAGCTTTTGTTTCACCTGTATGAAAAAGAATAACAGCAACTTTTTGTTTCATGATAATCACTCCATTATTAACCTGAGTATTGTTTATAACCGTGAGCAAGCTATAGATTTTTTTATTGATAATCACAAAAAACTCATCCCTTTCGGATTTTTTGTTAAAACGGACATCCTGTCCGCTTTTTATCAATAAAAAAATCTATAGCTTGCTCACGGTTATAAACAATACTCAGGTATTATTATGTTTTATACTTTTAGTATAATCTTATTTTACCGCATAAAAACACATGCTTGTTCAAAAAATAGTCTATCGATTGCTTTAGCTCAGCGGTTCCCGCTGGTCATTCTTCATACCACAATCACGAATGCACGCATTCTTTAGTTTTCCATTTAATGTTACATCCAAGACTAGGCTGTTGATGAATGGGGACTGTTTTGCTGGCCAGTATATTATCTAATGCTTGTGTTAAATCTGATCCAGTAACAGGATGGCGATTGCCAGGTGTTGCATCATCAAATCGGCCACGATAAACGCAACGTAGTTCACGATCAAAAATGTAAAAATCAGGTGTGCAAGCTGCATAATATGCTTTTGCTACTGCTTGAGTTTCATCATAAAGATAAGGAAATGGAAATTGATGTTTTTTTGCTTCTTCTTTCATTTTCTCTGGACTATCTTCAGGATAAGCTTCAGCATTATTTGAATTAATTGCAATGAAATGAATCCCTTTTGCTTGATACAAATTAGCAACCTCGAGTAATTTTGAGCGAATGTATTTAACATAAGGGCAGTGATTGCAAATAAACATAATCACTGTAGCAATATCGGATTTATTTTCATTTAACGACACATATTTTCCAGATTGTGTATCCAATAGATGAAATTCTGGTGCTTTAGTTCCTAATGGGATCATTGTAGATGGAGTTTCAGCCATAGTTGCCTCTTAAAATTTAAAATCAGTTGTTTTGTTGTGTAAATACGGTATCCTTATATGCTCTAAAATTCAATAGGAATGGAGTGCATGGAGTATAGCACAATACGCCAATGGATTGTGATAGGAATGATGTCAGGTTTGCTCGTTGCTTCTGTACAAGCGATGGCGAGTGCTTTTCAAATATGGGAGCAAGATGGGGCAAGTATTGCAAATTACCATGCAGGTTATGCAGCAGAAGCAGATGATGCTAGCATTGCTTTTTATAATCCCGCTGGTATTCCAAGAATTAAAAATCAGCAGCTTATTTTCGGCGCGGATGGTGTAGTAACAGATATTCAATATAAAGGTACGGTTGCAGTTAATACAGCGACGAATCCCAATCCACAACCAGTGATAGCAGAAGGGGGATTATTCACACCTATTCCGTTTTTACAATATGTAGCGCCCATTACAGATAGGCTTGGATTTGGTTTGAGTATAGTGGTTCCTTTTGGTGCACAAATTAATTATAGAAGAACAACTTTCCTTGAATATGCGTCAACTTATAATTCTATAAAAGTAGTGGATATTACGCCCACATTGGGGTGGCAAGTGACAGATCAAGCATCTATTGGGGCAGGGCCTGATTTGCAAAAAATGTCAGTTGAATTTGACCAAACGGCTATTTTGGGGGATTCTTCAACAGATACGAGTAGCACCAATCGAGCAGATGATACAGCCTGGGGATACCATTTGGGCGGGCTTTATCAATTTAATGAATATTCACGTGTTGGATTAAGTTATCACTCTCAAGTGGTGCATCATTTGAGTCGTCGTAGTAGTTTCTCGGGCCCATTAGCAGATGTTATTAATGATAATCAACCATTGATATCACGCGCAACAGCTAATATTACTCTTCCACCTTATACAGCTTTTAGTCTTTTTCATCGATTTAATCCTACGGTTAGTTTGATGGGGAGCGTGATTTATACACAATGGAGTATTGTAAAAAATTTAGTGATGAAAAATCTTGCGGGCATTGATACGGGTAATCCAAGCACTGATATTCAAGTGGTGGTTCCACAAAACTTTAGCAACACTTGGAATTTTTCGCTTGGCGGCAATTACTATGCAAGCGAAGCCATTATTTTAAAAGGTGGGCTAGGTTATGATGAAACGCCTGTGCAAAATCAGTATCGTAATGTGCAATTACCTGATAATAATCATTATGTAGTTGCTTTAGGCGGACATTATCAAGCTAGCAAAGCAATTGGATTAGATATAGGTTGGAACCATGTATTTATGCATAAAGCACATGTTTCACCACCCACTCAAATTACAGGCGATCAGCAAACAATAACTAATGGCAGCGTGACTGGCGGAGCAGATATTTATGCTGCCCAGATTACATGGGATATGGTTTAAATGTGTAAGCCTGATGAACAGGATGCACTTCTACATGTTTCCCGCCACCAACAAATTGATAGTGTGCTGGATCTAAATTATTAATATTTATTATTCCCTTTTTTCTATCTACTTCAACAACAGCAATTTCACTTCCTGTGCAGTTTTGGCTTGCGTACACATGCACGATGCAGTTTGAAATAAAGCAAAAAGAATCAATAACAGTTTGCGGGACAGTAAAGTCACGTTGATTGGGCTGCAGAATACCACGTGATCCAGCTGTTGCAGAGCAAGAGTGTTTTGCATGACCGGTTGCATAGGAATTACTATAATTATCTACTGTTATATCAGCCATACTAACAGCAGGGGTAGCAATTAAAAAAATAGCCGCAACTAACATTCCATGTTGAATTTTCATAACATACTCCTTTTTAAAATCCCACGCCAAATTGACGTGGGATTTCCTTGTAAACATTCCTTTGTTTTACTTTGTAGCGATTGGCCCACCAGAGATTATTACTTCAAAACCACTACCTATAATCAAATAAGATTTATCAATCATTTCTATTGATTTTACGCCTTCTCCTAGCGTATCAAAATGAATAATTGCAATTTTCTCACCACCACATTTATCTTGCATATAAATATCTGCTTTGCAATCTCGTAAATTCTTTATGCAGGCTAATTTCAATTGCGCTCCGGTCGTTCTTTTACGCTGTGCACCTGCTCGAGTAACACCATCCTCACGAAGAATATCAGTCGAACACATAAAATCATTGGTTCGGCAAGTTGAATCAAATTTTGTATTGTTAGTGGTATATAAATCTTGGGCTAGGGCGTTATGAGAAAAGATTGCGATGCCAAGAGTAATGAAGCTAACTAAAACAGATTTTTTAAATAGCATATTGTTTCTCCTTGATCATGTTACTCCAATTATAATGAAGCGGCTAAGTGATCTTAGTCCGAACTCAATTCTAACTACGAATATGAGTTGGCACCACTATTTTTTCACCTTCTATCAGCGAATGGTCATCAATTAAATTAGCAAGACGAATAGAAGAGGGTGTGGTGCGAAATTTTCTCGCTATTTTTTCAATGGTATCGCCACGACGAACCATATAGAGCGTATCGTTGGGTTGTAGCGATTGGGCTGTAGAGGTTTTTGTATTATTTGCTTGTGCAGCATGTGTTGGAATAATCAGCTGTTTACCAGGTTTTATTTGTTTGTGTGTTAGGTGATTGGTTGCTTGAAGTAATTTAGTATCAATGTGAAAGCGTTTAGCTATACTTTCTAATGTGTCTTTAGAACGTATCATGTAAACAGTGTCACCAGGCTGCAAACGATAAGAAGGTGCAGATTGATTTTCTAAAGTAGTTATTATCTTTTTCTCAGTTTTTTTATTAGCAACAGTGATTGGATGTTGCTCTTTTATATCTTCTTGGCCTAGCACAGCTTGACTATTCGATGGAATAAGCAGGTTGGTCCCTTGGCGTAAATTATTTTTACTGAGATGATTCAATTTACGGATAGCACTTGATGTAGTATCAAATTTTTTAGCGACAGATGCAATGGTATCACCTGATTTGACTTTATAGTGCATCCAATTAATTGGAGGATTGAGTGGCGATAGAGCAAGATTTTCAGTAAATTGTTCGATATTTTCAATGGGGAGCACTAATTTACTCGGCCCTTTTTTTGATGTTGAGGAAGTGGATGAGCGACCGAATCCTGGATTTAATTGAATCATTTTCTGATGACTAATACCAGCTAATGTTGCCGCATATTTTAAGCTAATTTGTGTTCCGAGATCAACTTGTGCCAGATAAGGGGCATTGCGTACGGGTGGGAAATAAATAGGATATTGATCGGGGTGGCTAATAATTGTAGCTAATGCTAATAAGCTAGGAACATAATCTTTTGTTTCTTGAGCAACCGGTAACGACCAAAAACTAGTACTTATTCCGTTTCGAATATTGCGTTTGATAGCAGTTAGCACATTTCCTTCACCAGTATTGTAAGCAGCGATGGCATATAACCAATTTCCTTCAAAAAAGCTTTGTAGATAATCAAGATAAATTAAGGCAGCTCTTGTTGATGCGATGATATCGCGTCTACCGTCATACCAAGAATCTCGTTTAATACCTAATCCAGAAGCGGTATCTGGCATGAGTTGCCAAATACCGGCCGCACCGACATTTGAAAGTGAAAATGGATTGTATCCACTTTCAATAATGGGCAATAGAACCAATTCAGCAGGCAGATGGCGCTTTTTAACTTGTTGTAGAATGTAGTAAAGATAAGGTGCAGCACGTGATGCTGCTCGTAATAGAGAATCCTGGTTATTCATAAACCATTCAATTTTTTCTTGAACTTCTGAATTGTTTTCATAATGTGGTAAGGAAAATTCTTCGCGTAATACGTCCCATATATTATCAGCTGTACGGTATCGAGTAATGTCGTCAGCCAATTTTTGTTTATGCTCAGGCGATAGAGGGAGATTTTTTTGATATATTTGTATTCCTTCTGTGCTAGGGGATGCAAAAGTTGCACCGCCAATCAATGCGCAACTTACCCCTAATAGCAAACAGCGGCTAAGAAGTTTATAGATTTGGATGATCTTAAATTTAAGCACGCATTTTTTCCTCAGCTTAAGCTGACTAATAGTATCAAAATCACTATTGGTTTTGTACATTTTTTATACAAAAACATATCCTTTCATTTAGCTGGATAATATGTTGGTTCATAAAAGAGAAAGAAGCCAGTTATGTAACATATTGTTTTATATAGTAATTAATTTTATCAAAGGTATTGAATAGGGTTGATTAACTACTGTACGTCAAGATTAGGTATGCTATAGTACCAAAATTACTTAGGAGATGGAAAAGTTTTGACACACGGCTATCATACCCTACAACAATGGAATCAATGGCTGACCTATCAATTTTTGGGTCAAGAGTTATTGCGGGTTGAGCAGCATTCCATCTCTATGTTGTTAAGTAAATGTTTAGGTAAACATGCTTTAACGATTGGTGTTCCTCATCAAGCAGCATTACTTAAAACAACAAAAATACCTTGTCAATCTCTTATCAGTCCTTTGGTGATGCATGAAAACTCTTTTGATTATATTGAGGGCGATTTTCATGATTTACCAATTGCGACCGGCAGTATTGATTTGGTGTTATTACCTCACACCTTGGAGTTTACTGACAAGCCTAGGAAATTATTATCGGATGCTTGTAGAATAGTCAAACCAGAAGGATTGATTATTATTTATGGGTTTAATCCTTATAGTACGTGGGGAATAAGACGAGCATTGACAAAAAATAACAGGGCACCTTGGTCCGCAAATTTTATTCATTTATATAAAATCAAAAATTGGTTACGCTTAGCTGATTTTGCACTTGAACAAGAAAAATCGATGATGTTTTTACCGCCTTTGAATTATGAATTTATTTATCGTAAATTCCATTTTTTAGAAACAATAGGAAGAACATGTTTGGCGGCGGTTGGAGGAGTGTATGCGCTTGTGGCTCGAGCCAAAGTCATTCCATTAACACCTATACGATTAAAATGGAAACAGCGATTAAGTGATATTCGCATATCACCTACCACTTCAGGGTATATGTCGTTACCAAGTGCGATCAATGATTGAAGTATGAAAAAAGTGATGATCTACACAGATGGCGCATGTCGAGGTAATCCTGGACCAGGCGGATGGGGGGCTTTGTTACGCTATGGACATCATGAAAAAATTTTATCTGGTGCAGAACAATTAACAACAAATAATCGCATGGAGCTAAGCGCAGCAATTCATGCACTTGTAGCACTACGTACCCCGTGCAAAATTGAATTACATACAGATTCCAAATATCTTCAACAAGGGGTGACAGTATGGTTATCACAATGGAAAAAAAACAGTTGGAAAAAATCGGATAAAAAAGCAGTAAAAAATGCAGATTTATGGCAGCTCTTGGATCAAGAAGCACATCGTCATGAGGTGTCTTGGCATTGGGTAAGAGGGCATAGTGGGCATCCAGAAAATGATTTAGTGGATCGCGTTGCTAATCAAGCGATTGATAAACTTCTTAATAAGGAATAATGATGCGTCAAATTGTATTAGATACTGAAACAACCGGTATCAAGGTTGAAGATGGGCATCGTGTAATTGAAATCGGGTGCTTAGAATTAGTGAACCGAAAATTGACTGGCATTCGTTTTCATCATTACATTAATCCCAAACGAGCAGTAGAAATGGGCGCATTAGCTGTGCATGGCATCACAAATGAATTTTTAAGTAATAAACCAACATTTAATATTATTGCTAATGAATTTATTGATTTTGTTTCAGGTGCAGAGTTGATTATTCATAACGCACCTTTTGATGTCTCATTTATTAATTATGAATTAGCACTTATTTCTGGTGAATTTAAAAAACTTACTGATTATTGCCCTATTATTGATACATTACCTTTAGCACGTCAATTGCATGTAGGGCAACGCAATAGTTTAGATGCTTTATGTAAACGTTATGGTATTGATCATTCAAAACGAGATTTTCATGGCGCTTTATTAGATGCCTATTTGTTAGCCCAAGTTTATTTAGCGATGACAGGTGGGCAAGGAAGTTTTTTTGACTCATTGTCAGAAGATGTAACAAATGATCATTTACACAGTTCTCAAGTTAGAACAGCAGAATCTATCCAACAATATTCCTTGACTGTTTTGCAAGCAAATTCAGAAGAGGTTGCAGAGCATGAACACTATTTACAACAAATGAGACAACACGGAAAATGTTTATGGCTAGACGTTTCAAAAAAATAACGTTAATATCCGTAGCTTACGAATGAAGCACGTACTATTATAACAACTAACAGGCGAGGAGAGATGGCTGAGCGGTCGAAAGCGGCGGTCTTGAAAACCGTTGAGTCCTTTGGGCTCCGGGGGTTCGAATCCCTCTCTCTCCGCCAGAACCTCTCACATTGAGGACATAGCTTTGATAAAAGTTTTATTAGTCGATGATCATGAATTAGTACGCATGGGGATAAAACGCCTGTTGCAAGATGTACAAAATTTAAAAGTAGTTGGCGAAGTAAGTACAGGCGAAGAAGCTGTTTTGCTTGCAAAAGAATTACTTCCTGATGTGGTGGTTATGGATGTTAATATGCCTGGTATTGGTGGTTTAGAAGCCACTCGAAAAATGATACGGCATAATCCAGACATAAAAATTTTGGCATTAACGATATATGAGGATGAGCCTTATCCTTCACGTTTTTTACAAGCGGGTGCATCTGGTTACATCACGAAAGGTTGCGACCCTGAAGAAATGATTAGAGCCATACGCACAATTTATTCTGGCCAACGTTACATTAGCCCTGAAATCGCCCAACAAATTGCGATTAAGCGTTTTACCCAAGGCGAAGAATCGCCGCTTGATATTTTATCTGAGCGTGAATTGCAAATCATGTTAATGATTACTCAAGGTCAGAAAGTGCAAGATATTTCAAAAAAATTATGTTTAAGCCCAAAGACAGTCAATAGCTATCGTTATCGCATATTTGATAAACTTGGAATTAATAGTGATGTGGAATTAACCTTGTTGGCTATGCGACTTGGTATGCTTGAAGGTGCGAAGACTGAAGCGGAATGATATAATTAATACATCGTATGCATCATAATATCAACGTTTTTTTAGCCCATCTTCCGCATCATCCTGGCGTTTATCAATTGTTAGGTGAAAACAGAGAAATATTATACGTTGGCAAAGCAAAAAATTTGCGAAAACGTATTACAAGCTATTTCAGCAAGCAAATCAATGATCCCAAAACGCGCGCACTTGTTGCTCATATCAAAGATATCGATATCACTATTACCAATAGTGAAAACGAAGCCGTTTTACTTGAGTGTAATTTAATTAAAAAGCATCAACCGCGATATAACATTTTACTGCGGGACGATAAAAGCTATCCTTATATTATGATGAGCGATCATCCTTTTCCGCGTATTGATCTCTATCGGGGTATTCGTAAAAAACTTGGAAAGTATTTTGGTCCTTATCCGAATGCATTTGCAGCAAGAGAAACAATTGATCTTCTACAAAAATTGTTTCGCATACGCACTTGTACAGATGGTTATTTTAAAGCACGAAGCCGTCCTTGTTTACTATATCAAATTGGACGATGCACAGGTCCTTGCGTTCATTATATATCTGAAGAAGATTATGCTCGTTGTATACATCTTGCGACTTTATTTTTGCAAGGTAAAAGTGATCAAGTCATAACAGAATTACAAAACAAAATGGAATCAGCTTCTTGTCAGTTAGATTTTGAATCAGCCGCTCATATTCGAGATCAAATTGCACGATTACGCCAAATACAAGAGCGGCAGCATGTACATGTAAGAACCGGTGATGTTGATATTCTTGGTTATGCAATGGATGCAGGCATTGTTTGCCTCCAATTGCATTCTATTAGAGGAGGACAATTGTTAGGGAGTCGCTCTTATTTTCCACATATTCCAATTCATTTTTCAGCGGAGGAAATTATTTCAGCATTTTTGGCGCAACATTATTTGAACGAGGTTTGTGATATTCCTAAGCAGATTATCTTAGATCGGGTGATACCAGATATTGCTTTGTTAGAAAATGTATTAAGTAAGCAATCAACCCATCCTGTTTCGTTAACAAAAGCGGTAAGAGGAGAAAGAAAAAAATGGCTTATGATGGCGAACACTAGCGCGCGCCAATCTTTAATTGCCCATCTATTTCATAAAACCAATATGCATGAACGGATGGTGGCGTTGCAACAAGTGCTTGGTTTATCGACCTTACCACGCAGAATAGAATGTTTTGATGTTAGTCATAGTATGGGGGAGGCAACGGTTGCTTCCTGCATTGTGTTTGATGAGAATGGGCCCATGAAGCAAGCCTATCGTCGTTTTAACATTAAAAACATTACTGCAGGGGATGATGTAGCTGCTATGCGACAAGTTTTGCTTAGGCGGTTTAAATCTTTAAAGCAGAACGAATCGCAACCACCCGATGTTGTGCTCATTGATGGTGGTATCACGCAATTAAAAGCAGCAGAAGGTGTGATGGAAACAGTAGGTATGAAAGATATCTTATTAGTCGGTGTCTCCAAAGGTTTGGCGCGCAAACCAGGGCTAGAAACGATACATTTATTAGGTCGCAAACCCATGCGTTTGCAGGCTGATTCCCTAGCCTTGCATGTTATCCAACAAATTCGTGACGAGGCTCATCGTTTTGCGATTGTAGGCCATAGGCATCGTCGCGATAAAACAAGACGACAATCCGTACTAGAAGAAATACCAGGAATAGGTGCAAAACGGCGTCGTGAATTATTGCGTTATTTTGGTGGTATTCAAGGCGTTGCTCATGCTAGTCTTGAAGAACTAATAAAAGTTCCTGGTATTTATCAATCTCTAGCGGAACGGATATTTGCGGCATTACATGACACGACGATATGAGCAAATGTTTAATTGGCCCAATCTATTGACGTTGGCAAGAATTTCAGTAGTCCCATTATTAGTTGTTTTTTATTACCTGCCGTATTGGTGGGCACATCCGCTTGCCGCCATATTTTTTATGATTGCATCGATTACAGATTGGTTAGATGGGTATCTCGCTCGCTATTTAAAGCAATCGACAAAACTAGGTGCTTTTTTAGATCCTGTTGCTGATAAATTAATGGTTTCTATTGCTCTTATATTAATTGTTGCCGAACCTACGTTCCAATTTGTAAGTGTACCATCTTCGGTGTTAACTATTCCTGCTCCCGTTATCACTATTCCGGCCGCGGTTATTGTGGCGAGAGAAATCATTGTCTCTGCTCTACGCGAATGGATGGCTGAAATTGGTCAGCGCGCAAGTGTTGCCGTGACCAACATGGGTAAGATTAAAACAGCGGTACAAATGACCGCTTTGGTTGTGTTGTTGTATTGTGATAGTAGTACCCCAGCTTTTTTGGTGTTTGTAGGATATTTATTTCTATATATTGCTGCTGTGCTTACCATTTGGTCCATGTTGATTTATCTTAAAGCTGCATGGATTCAGCTTCTAGCGGATGTGGATTGATCTCTTGTTGAGAATAGCCTAGGTTATACTTTTTCGGGGCCTTCCTTATACTGAACTTTGGCCATTTTGACCGCCCATACGCAATTTTCCTTTAAGCAGCATCTTGTACATCGATTTTTAATTTCAATCCGTCGCGATTAACTAAATCTTGCAAACATAACCTTACAAATTGTTTGGGAGAATATCTCAGCTTTTTGGCAAATTCTGCCGCTGCTTTTGGACTGATCGCTCGCCGACCATGCTCAATATCACATAAGTATTGTCTAGACACACCTAATAGTTCAGCAAATTCAACTTGGGACATTTCTTCACCTTGACGAATTGCTGTTAATAAGCTTGGTAACGTCAGTTTACCTGCCAATTTTTCCAGAAATTTTATCGCTTCACTTTTTCTCTTAATAGTCATGTTTACTAACCTCCAGGATCTTAACAATTTCAATTTTGCCTTCCTGATCTATTATGTAGATAGCTCGATAAGCCTTGCTTAACCGAATTGATCTTTGTCCTGTTCTGTTTCCTTTCAATGGCTCATCATGGTAACCAGATATTTTCTTCACTTCACTTAATCCGGTATCTTCAACATCATCAATCCATGATTGTAATTTGCGCACAATATGTAAGGGCATTTTTAATAAAGCTCGCTTTGCCGGTTTTGTTAATATAACTTTAAAAATATCCAAACTTATTTCCTTTTATTAAGTTAATTGTACCCTATATTAGGGTACATATCAAATAAAACATGTTCAATTATAAGTAACTAATTTAAGGACCAAATCTCACCTATTGAGCCTAAAGAGCGAGGAGGATGTCAGTTAAATGTCAATTAATGTGATCTCTGATTCCGCTGTTCGAACCCATTTATTCTTACTTTTCATTGTAAATCATACTCAATTTTTGCTGTCATTTTTTCCATATCCAAATGAAATGCGCCGAATCGATTAATATGCTCCTTAGACAATACTGAATTATTTCCAGGTGGTATACGCAATGTTTCTATTTTTGTTGCCGCATTGATTGGGAATGGCTGATTCATTCCTAAACCCCTTGACATACCGTAGTGCAAAGATAAAATGACTCGATATTAGGTGTTCATCGAGTTTTGCGGGAATAGCTCAGTTGGTAGAGCACAACCTTGCCAAGGTTGGGGTCGCGAGTTCGAGTCTCGTTTCCCGCTTGTTTCATTGTGTTGATTTAGCAATAAGTTTGAGTGCTTTTAAGCGAGTCTTTTGTTTCTTGGACTTTTAAGGGTAAGGCGCGCGCATTTTAAATATGGCTGGGTGGCAGAGTGGTTATGCAGCGGCCTGCAAAGCCGTGGACGCCGGTTCGATCCCGACCCCAGCCTTTAGTATATTGCCCGGGTGGCGGAACTGGTAGACGCAAGGGACTTAAAATCC
>Ga0155613_1120_pt1 | contig 11706 bp, 9 predicted proteins | sample RifCSPhighO2_12_FD_107270 | JGI IMG/M metagenome (GOLD analysis project Ga0155613, IMG submission 107270) | Gammaproteobacteria bacterium RIFCSPHIGHO2_12_FULL_37_34
AGAAAACGAGAAAGGTTATTAATTTAAACCCTAGCCTATCCATATGTCCATGTTCAAAGTCATATTGAATAAATAGTTCATCTGCTAAAATAAAAACTGCTTCTATCGAAAAACAAGCAAGGAAAGCGGTATAACATTTTTGTAAATAGTTATTCTTAGAATGATGAGCAAATAATGCTCGCCAAAACAATACCGCTATCAAGCATGCCCAAATAACAATCACAAAAAATAATGCGAGAGGTAATAGAGTATTTTGTAAGCCGTACATACCGACACTTTTAACGACTAAGGCAAAATTATTGGAAGTAAAAGTCCAATCCATAGGTAACCAGGCTATGGCTTGCAAAAAATTAATTACATCAGTAAGGGCTACTAAAGTAGACCAAAGCGCCCAAAATGCAATAATACTCAACGTTAAAAAGGTTAATTGTTTTTCATTCGCATTATCGCGTAAAGATTGCATCATTTTATTCCTTATTATTTCGTATGACTATTTACTTTAGGCCTTGCTCTTTCGATTAACCAAGTATTAACAGCGCGTAAATCATCAAAACTTAAGGTACCTGCTGCTTCTTTGAGTGTGAGTAGACTAATGACATAAGCATACCGATCATTTGCATACTCTGTTTGTGCTTGAAATACTTTTTGTTGTTGATTCAATACATCAACTAATGTTTCAGTACCTATTTGATAGCTTGCTTCTAAACCTTCTAACGAGCTAATTGTGGATTTTACTGTTTGTTTATCCGCTTTAATTTGACTCATGCCAGAAATAATTCCAAGATAACTTTGTCGCGTCGTATTGATTGTGTTACGAATGGTTTGTTCTAATTGTTGTTGGGCAAATTGATAGTTGTAACGAGCTTGATTTGTTTTTGCAACGACACCACCACCCGCAAAGAGAGGTACATTTAAATTAATGATGATTGTTCGATTGGTCGTGGTACCCGTACCACTTGGGTCATTGATAGAACTATATCCGTTAATATCTTTTGAATAGACTTTATCTAGCGTTCCTTCCAAATTAATCGTAGGAAGATGACCAGCAAATTGCTGTTTAATGGTTTGTCGAGAAGCATCAACGTTATATTGTGATGCCTTGATAGACCAATTTTGGTGCTCTGCTATTTTTGTCCACGCGTCAATATTAACAGGTTCTGGTGTGATAAGAGGAAAATCATCGCGTAATGCGGATAGTTTTTGGTAATATTTTCCAGTAATGACGCGTAAATTTTCTTTATCATTATCCACTGTGTTTTGAGATGCAATATAAGTAGCAACTGCAGAATCGTAAGAAGCTTGCGCAGTGTACACATCCGTAATCGTTTTTAAGCCAACATCATATTGCTGTTTAATTTGATCTAATTGTTTTGCATAAGCCAACTTGGATGCTTCGCTGTAACTTAAATTTTCTTCATCTTTTAAAACAGCAAAATAGGCATTTGCAACACGCACCATAAGATTTTGCAACGCAGCGTTTAACGTTGCATCCGCGCCTTTGGATGTGGCAAGTGCATTTGAGACATTTGCAAATTTTGCAAAATCAAATACCACCTGTGTGGCAGTTAGCGCAAGGGTATAAGCAAGATTAGTATTGTTGCGAGGCGTAAGTGGAACACCAGCCACATTGGTATCGTAATTATTTCCTGAAAATGCAGATCGAGAAAGAGTTGGATTGGCTGTGATGGATAAATTGGGTAACAAAGCTGAAATATTAATGGGCACGCCTTCTTTGGTGGATAAACGCTCAGCAATAGCTTGTTGATAGATAGGATCGCTCATTAAAGCTTGCTGAAATACCTCAACAAGATCCGATGCGTGTGTTGTTATTTGAACGCATAGGAGTAATATGAATAATAAAAGCCTTGATTTCATGACAGGCGTTCCTCGTGAGTATTTGTTAATATACCTTGTAGTATTTCAATATTAAAGAAAAACCTGGTCAATAGGCACATACAAATGACTAAAATTTGGCAAGTTGAAATTAATTTAAAGCTTATTTCAGAACGTGCAAAAAACACCATGTCTGATTATTTAGGCATCGAATTTATGGATGTGGGGGACGATTATATGATAGCGCGTATGCCTATCGATCATCGCACCAAACAGCCGATGGGAATCATGCATGGAGGGGCATCTTGTGTATTAGCAGAGACAGTAGGTAGCACGGCAGCTCAATATTGTGTCAATAGAGAAAAGTATTATTGTGTAGGATTAGATATTAATACCAATCACATTCGTTCGATGCGTAGTGGTTATGTCACTGCTATTGCTAAACCGTTTCATTTAGGGAAAAGCACCCAGGTTTGGAGTATAGAAATTAAAAATGAAGAAGATAAATTGGTATCTGTTAATCGGCTAACGATGGCTATCTTGGAGCGGAAAGATTAGCGGATCATCTGATGCAATGTTTAATCGCTAAATGAATAGCTGCAGCCATACTGCCAGGATCAACTGCTTTTGTTCCAGCAATATCAATAGCTGTTCCATGATCGACTGAGGTGCGTAAAAAAGGCAAGCCTAAAGTGAGATTTACTGCGTGACCAAAACCAAGGTATTTTACCAAGGGCAATGCTTGATCATGGTACATCGCAAGTACCACATCGGCTTCTTGTAATTGCTTTTGGGTAAAAACAGTATCAGCTGGTAAGGGGCCAGTGATGCGGTATGATTGCTGTTGCAATTTTTCAATTACTGGCAACATTCTATCGATTTCTTCGCAGCCTAAATAACCATTCTCACCTGCATGCGGATTCAAGCCACAGACTAAAATACGTGGTGAAGGAAGGTGAAACCATTTTTGTATTTCGTTATGTAAAGTGACTAATACAGTTTGTAAATGTGTTTTGGTAATCGCTGATGATACTTGTGATAAAGGCAAATGAGTAGTTGCTAATGCTACTTTTAGTTTATCGACTACAAACAACATGATTGTTTGTGAGGCGCCACAAAAATTGGCGAAAAATTCTGTATGACCGGTGAAAGCAATTCCTGCTTGATTGAGGATGCCTTTATGAACAGGGCCAGTTACGATAGCGTGCGCTTTTTTTTGTTGGCATAGGGTAGCTGCTGTTTCTAATGTTTGAATGACGTATGTAGCATGATTTAGATTTAATTTGCCTGCTTTTGCCTGTGTGTTTAATGTAACGGGTACAATTTTTAGTTTGCCTGATTGATGAGGGGTTGCGATTTGATTGAAATCACATTCTAGTAATTGTAAAGGCAGATCAATTTGTTTTGCTCGCTCTTGAAGCAGAGCAGGATCAGCAACCACTACCAATTCTGCTGGCAAAGCCAGTTGGGCAATATGGATGGTGATATCAGGCCCTATCCCAGCCGGTTCGCCTGGTGTAATAATAATGCGTGGTATCATTTAAGCATTTACTACAATGAATGCTTGATTACGTAACTTTGAAATCCAATTTTGTACTGCTTCTTCAAATTTTCTTTGTAACAGTAATTGTTCAATTTGTTTACGTGAGGGGGCGACTTGTTTGCCGCCGATTGAACGTACCTCAGCTAGTCGAATAATGTGAAACCCATTAGGTGTTTGAATAGGGCCTGCAATGCTTTTAGTTTGCATATTAAGAACTGTAGCAGCAAAAGCAGATGGAATTTCTGGAATTTTGCGCCAACCCAAATCACCACCTTTTAGAGCATGGCTATCGCCCGATTCAGCTTGAGCGACTTTTCGAAAATCCTTTCCTTGATTTAATTGTGCTAGCACAGCAAGCGCACGTTTTTTAGCGGTTAATAGTTCTTCTGTGGAAGGCGCATCGGATATAGGAATGAGAATATCTTCAAGATGATATTCTTTAGCGCTATTATTTTGCCATGCTTTTGAATGAATAAAATTGGTCACTTCTTGTGATGAAATAGAAATGCGATTACTCACTTCTTGTTGTTGTAATTTTTGTATAATGAGCCTCTCACGCATTTCTTTTCGATAATCAGTTGTGGACATTCCTTCTTCTTGTATGTGCTGATAAAGAATTTTAACGGATAATTGATTGCGTTCTGCAATGTCTGCTACTGCTTTATCAAGATCAGCATCGTTGATGTCAATGCCACCTAGTTTAGCTAATTGAAGCTGTAATGTTTTATTGATCATTTGATCGAGCACTTGTTTTTGTAAAACATCATTAGTAGGAATAGGCATTTGTGCTCGAGTAATTTGTGTTTTTACTATATCAAGATCATGATTGAGTTCAGTTTGGGTAATGACATCATCGTTGACAATTGCAACCACGTTATCTAAGGGTTGTTCAGTTGTTTTTGCATAGCCAAGTGTTGAAAAAGCTATGTAGCATAATAATACAATAAAAGTTTGTTTCATGGGTGTGTTCTCGTTTATTGAGAGATCTCACATTACCTGTCCAAATTGCGACTTGTAACCAGAAATTGTGCTGAGTAAGCCATTAGGGTTGCCAGAACCAATATCGCCAATCCCTTTTAAGGCAAATTGTATATAAAACTCGTTTTTATATTGGGGGGAATTATTTGATAAATTCGTAAATACTCGCCCACCCACCAGTCGCATTGCCCAGCAACAGGTGTCATATTGTACTCCATAAAGCATGTTCTGCAAACGTTGTTGGTTCCAGTCTTGGCTCCAGCGCCCCACCATGCTGATATCGTGAATAACAGGCCAAGCAAATGAAAAATCAGTCAATTTAAGGTTGTTTTGTGAATTATTTACTGTAATACCAGAAAAGATATCGCCATTTAAAACATAGCTAAAACCTATATTCACAATATGAAAATCATCAGGTTGATAATGCAAGCCTACCGTTGTGTTATCGATTTGTTTGGTGACAGGGTCCCAAATTGCGTTGCTAGCTAATTTCCACTGATCATTAACGTGGTAATCTAGCACAGCGGAAAGAGGAGAGAACCGTTGTTTATTAAGATGGTTTTGAGGATTATCCGTACAACTATCATTATTACATAACGTGACTCGACGGTTGGCGAAATAAAGAATTTCACCTGCGCCAAGACGCACTTTTTCTAATCCTGAATGAGTATCGATTAAACGCGTGGTCACTCCCACACCCAATTGATTTGCATCACCAATACGATCTAGCCCCGTGAAACGGTTGTAATTAAAGAGTTGATCGTAAGTGAGAGTATTCACGGTTGTATCAAATATTGGAATGCTAGCCTGATTACGATAAGGGATGTATGTGTAATAAAGCTGTGGCTCTAATGTTTGTTGAAAAGCATGATTAAACAAGTTGGCATCTCGATTAAGAGCAAGTCCCGATGCAATATCAAAAATAGGTAAAACGCGACGTTTACTAGCAGGTGCATTGGTATCAGCAATTTGATATAGCTGATATTGTGTCATAGCAAGTTGTGCTCGAGGAGTGACATAAAAAGCTGTCCAATTTAATGGTAGGCTAACACCTGGTTGGATATTTATACGATTACCTATGGGTAATTCTTGGCTAGTACCAGGCGTTTTTAATATTTCAAAATGAGTAATTTCATTTTCGATAAAATATTCTAGCCCAAATGGTTGATTAGGATAATCTCCTTTTAAAATAAGTTGAGGAAAACGGCGATATTGATTGGATACATTCGTTTCTTCAGCGGGATGTAATGTTTGATAAGCTTGAATACGCCCAGTAAAATTCCAATGCTCGTTTTTGTAATAAAGATCGCCTTCTTGAAGTAATTGATTGGCAGTAATTTCGTTTACTGTACCAAAATCTCGTAGATAATAATCGTCTCCTGCGTAATTAAAGTCGATATGATTCGACCAATGCTCATTAAATTGTGAATCGTTACGCCATACCAACCCTTTACGAGTTGTACTATTATTAATTAATCGATTTAATTCAGCTTGTAGAATAGGATCGGTTACAGTAGGAAGCTGTTCCAACGCGTTTTTCTGAGTATTTCTAAAAAATTTGTCATTGGGTAAAACACCCACATTTATTTTGCCTGAGCTCGTTTCACTGAGGTAACGAAAATTATCAGTGAGTTGGTAACCGCGTTTTGCCAACCAGCCTGGTGAAATAGTCATGTCATAATTAGGTGCCATATTCCAGTAAAAAGGAGCAAAAACAGTTGCTCCTGAAGTATTAGAACCACCAATAATTGGCCAGAGAAATCCACTTTTCCGTTGTTTATCAATAGAAAAATTAAGATAAGGCACGTACAGAATAGGTACATTTTTTACAAGTAAGCGTGCATGAGTGGCATAACCTCTACCGGTATTTTTATTCAAAACAATGTGGCTTGCTTTTAGTCGCCACGCTGGTCGAATAGGAGGACAAGTGGTGAAACTTGCTCTGGATAATTCAAATAGTTTAGGTTCGGTTTGCGAAAACTCATACGCTTTTCCCCAAGCTGTCATACTCGTTATTTTGCGCTCGTGCGAAATAGTACCCGGACTAGGTTTTTTTTGAGGCGAACTTTTTTTATTGATAAGAGTTGTACGATAGAGAATATCAATCAATGATTTAGTATTCGTATCAAAATTATAGCGACCTTTTTTTCCAACGATTAATGTGTTGGGTTCACGTAGCCGAACATCGCCTAACATTTCAACTACATTTAATTTGCCTTGTGCATTTCGATATAAATAAACTTTGTTTGCAGTAATTTGTTGCCCAGCGCGAGAAATGGTTACTTTTCCTTCGAGAACAGATGTTCCACGAAATGAAAACAAGCCTTGATCTCCGGTTGTTTCAATCACGTCTTTTTTCGAATCAATAGAAAGAAATGGGGATTCAAGATAATAGCCATCACAATTATTTTCCGTACTCTTTACCCAGCCTAACTGATTAGCAAGAGTAGAATTTTTTTTGTTAGAATCAGCATACAGGATAAAGGGTAATAATAAAATGGCAAAGAATAAATAAACGCAGACAATTAATTTTTTCTTTGAGGACATTGGCTTGCTCAATGCTGTGCGATAAAATGCAAGTGTAACGAAATGGAAATAATATTGGAATCATGACAGAACGAAAAAACGCACTAGAACAGTGGCTTAGAATGAATTGCGGTCAAGAATTTGTCACATTGCAACCCATGCCGGGTGATGCAAGCTTCCGCCGTTATTTTCGAATTCACACAAAAAAGGGTTCTTTTGTGGTAATGGATGCAGAGCCTCCACGTGAGGATTGTCGCTCTTATATAGCTATTGCCAACAGTTTACGTCATATAGGTTTACACGTTCCTGACATTTTTTATGCTGAAGAAGAACAAGGTTTTTTGCTTATTACGGATTTTGGTGATGTGACTTATCTCAAGGCTTTGAATAATCAGAATGCGGATCAACTTTACACTATTGCTCTGCATGCGCTTGTGACTTTACAAACATGTCAGGGTGTAGCAGAGAAACCTATTCCATTTTTTACATCACATTTCATGTGGCAAGAATGGCAATGGTGTAAGGAATGGTTTTTAGGAAAATGGCTTGATTTGTCATTGGGAAAAGAAGAAAAACATTTAGATGATTGTTATGCGCTCATTGTTGAATCTGCTGTATCGCAACCGCAAGTATTTATGCATCGAGATTTTCATTCGGCAAATTTAATGGTCTTACCCCACACACAAGTTGGCATTTTAGATTTTCAAGATGCATTGATTGGTCCTGTTACTTATGATGTTGTATCTTTATTGCGTGATTGTTATATTGAGTGGCCAGATGATTTAGTAAGAGAATGGGTGCTGGAGTATTGGAATCAATCATGCAAGGCGGGTATAGTACAAAACGTGAATCAAGCTGTTTTTTTAAAATGGTTTGATTGGATGGGAATCGAGCGACATTTAAAAGTTTTATTTACCTTTGCACGAAAACATGTGCGTGATGGTCAATCTTCTTACCTCAAACATATTCCTCAAGCACTGAATTATTTACTTCATGTGAGTGCATGTTATGCTGAATTAGCTCCACTTCATCGTTATTTTGCTCATGTTGTTCAGCCAGCATTACAAGAAGCGAAAGTAGAGGCATGAGTATGCGAGCAATGATTTTAGCTGCAGGTCGTGGCAAACGGATGGGAACGTTGACTGATCATGTCCCTAAGCCACTTTTACGCATTGGCGAGCATTATTTAATTGAACATATTATTGCAAGCCTCGTTCAAGCTCATATTCGTGAAATAATTATCAATGTTGCTTACCGTGGAAATCAAATTAAGGAAGCATTGGGAAATGGCGAGCGTTACGGGGTATCTATTATTTATTCTGAAGAAAAAGAATGTTTAGAAACAGGCGGAGGTATTTTTCAAGCGTTACCCTTATTAGGTCACCAACCTTTTTTAGTCATCAGCAGCGATATTATCACAGATTATCCATTAGAAAGACTCCATCGTATGCCTTCTAAATTAGCTCATTTGGTGTTAGTTGATAATCCACCTTACCATGCTCGAGGTGATTTTGGTTTGCTTGGATCACATGTGGATGTTCAGGCAACACCAATCTTTACGTTTGGTAATATTGGCATGTATCGACCGGAATTATTTGCATGCCATCAACCAGGTTATTTTCAACTGGCAGACGTATTGTTACCCGCTATTCATAATGGACAAATAACAGGCGAACATTATCGTGGTACGTGGTATAACATTGGTACACAAAAAGATCTCGAAGAAATGAATACTGCATATGTTGTTGCAAGCTAGGTTAATCATTCTATAGCACCCATTACTGCTCCTTCCACACTCTTCTATACAACTTCAAAAAGGAAAAATAGTATGGCATTAGCTATTGTATACAGTCGGGCCTCTTTTGGTATTCAAGCCCCTTTGGTAACGGTTGAAACGCATTTGTATCCTGGCGTAGTCGGATTTAATATTGTTGGCTTACCGGAGGCAGCAGTAAAAGAAAGCAGGGATCGAGTTCGAAGTGCGCTATTAAATTCGCATTTTGAATTTCCAATTCGTCGTATTGTTGTTAATTTAGCGCCTGCTGATTTACCAAAAGAAGGAGGGCGTTTTGATTTGCCAATTGCTTTAGGGATACTTGCGGCTTCTGGTCAGTTGCCTAAAGAAAATCTTGCAGAATATGAATTTGTGGGCGAATTGTCATTAACAGGGGATTTGCGCCCCATTCGTGGTGTATTGCCTGTTGCTTTAGCGGCTTATCAGGCGGGAAGACAACTGATGATACCAATACAAAACGCTCAAGAAGCAGCATTGGTTAGTCAAACGACACTATTTGCAAGCACTCATATACTTGAAATCTGTGCACATTTAACAGGAAAATGCCCTTTAACTATTTTCTCGTCCCAGATCGCATGTGGAGTTAAGCACTATCAAGATTTAGCTGATGTCAAAGGACAAACACATGCTAAACGTGCGTTAGAAATTGCTGCCACAGGCCAACACAGCGTATTATTCATTGGACCACCCGGAACGGGTAAAACCACCTTGGCGAATTGCCTACCAAGTATTTTGCCAGACATATCAGACCAAGAAGCAATAGAAATTGCTGCCATTGCATCGGTTAGTAGTAATGGTTTTAAAGCAGAATGTTGGCAACAAGTTCCATTTCGTTCGCCACATCATACTAGTTCAAGCATTGCTTTGGTGGGGGGTGGGCGCCCGCCTAAACCAGGTGAAATTTCACTTGCTCATCGAGGCGTATTGTTTTTAGATGAACTACCTGAATTTGACCGCTATACATTAGAAAGTTTACGAGAACCATTAGAATCAGGATGCATTACTATTTCTCGTGCTGCTTTTCAAACAGTTTTTCCAGCACAGTTTCAATTGATTGCTGCTATGAATCCGTGCCCGTGCGGTTATGCTGGAAGTGCAATCAGCGAGTGTCAATGCAGTGGTGAACAAATCAAGCGGTATCTAAAAAAAATTTCAGGGCCATTATTAGAACGCATTGATATGCATATAGAAGTTGCTCAAATTGCTCCTCACATCTTAATCCAGGATGAAAAAGGTGAGTGTAGCAAAGCAGTGCGTCAGAGGGTAATAATGGGGCGTCATTGCCAATTGAAGCGACAAAATAAATGTAATAGTGCGTTAAGCATATCGGAAGTAGAAAACATTTGTAAGGTTCAACCTAACGTGAAACAGCTGCTTTACCAAGTGTTGTCGAAATTTAATCTTTCCGCTCGCACCTATCATCGCTTGATCAAAGTAGCGAGAACAATCGCTGATCTTACCGAATCTGAAGTAATAACGGAAAAACATATAGCTGAGACCTTAAATTATCGTTGCTTAGATCGAGCAAGAATGATATCACTATGAAAATAATGTTGTTTTTTGTTTGCATACAAAGTTAAATTTTCAAAAACTGACTATACTTAATATATTAAAAGGCGCGGTTCCCGCTAACTTTACGCGATGGGGTGTTCTTAGAGGGGAGAATCGCGATTCTCCCCTCTAAGTGCAAGCACAAGCTTTGCTTGTGCGTAGCATATAAACAATTGAAGCAGTTCCCGCGTTCTTAGCGGGAACTGCTGATTAAAAGGCAGATTGTTAAAAATGTAGCGAGGAGGTTTTTAAAATGGCGTTAACTTTTTATCCGCATTCTGATGAAGTGCAAAGAGGAAGTTTAGAAGATCGCATGGAAGTGTTTATGGAAGCAGCTCAAAACTATAAAGCGATTATATTAGAAATTGCTCAACATGAAGGACCACCAAGTTCTGGTTCTGATGAAAAACGTTTGACTCCTCGTGAACTCACTTCTTCTTATAATTGGGGAGAAATAGCTTATATTTTTCGGGAATTGCGGGAACTGTCAGAGATTTCTAAAAATGATAAGGTGAGAAAAGCAGATTTATTCACTAAATTAGCTGAAATATATGAAGTTTTGCGTGCTGCGAAAATGTCTAAGTTAGAAGCTGTTCGATTAGCCTTAATGAGTGAGGCTAATCAATTGCGTGGCAGTGGAACATCACAAGTAGCGTAAGATATGAGTGAACGGTCATTTTTTTAATTTCTTATTTTTTTTGGCAGCCTCTTCAGCAGCAACCTCAGTAAACTTTTCTAAGGCAACCACAGTATCTCCTTTACGTTTATGATGAGCAAATAAGCCTGCTGTATGAGCACCTTTTGCAGAAACGACGCTTGTCAAACTTAAAGCACTTAAAATTAATAAGGCGCTAAGTGGTAAGCTAGCACCCATGGTTGCAATGGCAATAATCGTTGCTGCAGCAGCTATTGCTGTAAGAAAAATGGCAACACCAACAAAACTGGCTAATGCCCCTCCTACTACTTTCCCCCATTCACAGTCAAGGCCGATCATTTCTTGAGCTATTTTTGATAATTTTGGTATATATATACTTCGACGATTAGGTTCTTTTATCACAGCTCGTGTTTCTCGAATGGATTGTATTAAAAGTGGCATATGTTTTTCTGACACTAATTTTTCTTGAACCGCGTGTTGAGCGGCTTTGAGTACATTTTCCCCTGATTCTTTTAATGGCGCATCAGTGAGAGGAGCTTTGTTAATAGCTTCTTGAAGTTCTTTGCACTCCACATCAAATTGATTTTTAGGAGGTAATTTATCAATGAATTTTCGTTGACTATCTTGAATAGCTTTTAATCTACCAACATCTAATTTTTCTATCTGGGTGCATTGTATTAAAAACTCTATATCTTTTGTGGATATACAATTTTGCAGTACGATGCATCTGGTAGTTGTCAGTATGTTGTTTCCAATTTCTATTGCATCTTTATCTTTCAAGGAAGTGATAGCTTCTTGAAGTTTTTTGAGAGCAATAGCAAGTTG
>Ga0155613_1009_pt2 | contig 11592 bp, 11 predicted proteins | sample RifCSPhighO2_12_FD_107270 | JGI IMG/M metagenome (GOLD analysis project Ga0155613, IMG submission 107270) | Gammaproteobacteria bacterium RIFCSPHIGHO2_12_FULL_37_34
GCCTCCTTTCTGAAAACGAAGGGAATCTTATACCAAATTTCTTTAAAAATAATATGTTTAGCAGATCTGCAAGATATAGTTAGAAAACAAGTAACCGCTGAATAATTACGAAAATTTAAATGAAGCGATATAGGAATAAAGCATGATGCTCAGTATATTTGACTTATTTTCAATTGGTATTGGCCCTTCCAGTTCTCACACAGTAGGACCGATGAGGGCAGCTAAAACATTTGTTGAATCCCTTCAACAACACGGGTTGCTACAAATAAAACGCGTCACCGTAGAATTATTTGGTTCGCTTGCTTTTACTGGCAAAGGACATGGTACGGACCTTGCTATCTTACTCGGATTAGAAGGGATGGCACCTGATACAGTTGATCCTGATTCTATTAAACCACGAGCAACCACAATCATTGAAGATAAATGTATACAATTACTAGGTTTACAAGCGATCGCATTTCATTACGTGAATGATTTTATTTTTAATTACAAAGACCTCTTACCTTTTCATACAAATGGTATGCGTTTTACTGCTTATGATACCAAACAAGCTATTATTTCATCACACGTTTTTTATTCAATTGGCGGCGGTTTCATTGTTGATGAGGCTCCAATATCTCATCCACCTGCAAACACAAACCTAAATTCTCCCTATCCATTCACTTCAGCGCAATCATTATTGTTGCAATGCGAAAAACATCATCTCAGCATTTACGATCTGATGCTCGCAAATGAATGCGTACTACGATCAAAAACTGAAGTTGAACAACAATTGTTTCGGATTGCTGATGTGATGCGTGCCTGCATCGACAAAGGCTGTCAAGCAATGGGTCACTTACCAGGTGGATTAAATGTTAAACGACGCGCACCAGAGCTGTATCAAAAATTATTGACGCGAGGTAAACCTGATTCCTATGAACATATGGATAGTATGGAATGGTTAAATTTATATGCTATTGCAGTCAATGAAGAAAACGCAGCTGGCGGCCGCGTCGTTACTGCACCAACAAATGGTGCAGCAGGTATTGTACCTGCTGTATTGCACTATTATCTTACTTTTTATCCTCAAGCTAAACGTAAAGATATTATTAACTTTCTACTCACTGCCGGAGCAATTGCCATTCTTTATAAAAAAAATGCCTCCATTTCCGGCGCGGAAGTGGGTTGTCAGGGTGAAGTAGGTGCTGCTTGCTCCATGGCAGCAGGCGCACTTACTGCTGTTTTAGGCGGAACACTCGCGCAAATTGAAAATGCTGCTGAAATTGCCATGGAACATCATTTAGGTATGACGTGTGATCCCATCAATGGTTTGGTACAAATACCTTGTATTGAGCGCAATGCGATGGGTGCAGTGAAAGCAGTCAATGCAACCCGCCTAGCTTTGTTAGGTGATGGGCAACATTACGTCTCTCTAGACAAGGTGATTGCTACCATGAAGCAAACGGGCAAAGATATGATGGCCATCTACAAAGAGACATCGCTAGGTGGTTTAGCTGCTAATTTGCCAGAATGTTAGCCTTCACGTCTTTTTATGCTGTTCACTATGATGATGCCTGTGTTCACGCATTTTACGTATCTGCCAAAGGGTAATCACTGGCCCAGAAATAATATAAATTAAAAAAAGGCTAAATAACATTTCTGGAGGTTCAAGCGCAACCGCAGCAATAATAAAAACAGCAATCACAACAGTAATAAATGGCACTCTTCCCTTAAAATCAACATGTTTAAAGCTATAATAGCGAATAGTGCTCACCATCAGTGCTGCAATAACAATAATAAATGCTGAAATCGGTACAGCAAACAAGCTCCCTTGCGCTTGAAAGCTAGCTCCCATCCATATAATGCTTGCGATCACACCTGCAGCTGAAGGGCAAGGTAATCCTTGAAAATAGGTTTTATCAGTAATCTGTACATTGAAACGAGCTAAACGCAATGCTGTTGCAGCAGTATATAAAAATGCAGCTAACCAACCTAATTTTCCCAGATAGGAAAGAGACCAACTATAAATAACCAATGCTGGGGCAATACCAAATGCAACCATATCCGATAAACTATCGTATTGAGCACCAAATGCAGTTTGAGTATTGGTGAGTCGGGCAACACGGCCATCTAATCCATCTGCTATCATACCAACAAAAATAGCAATAGCAGCAGCTTCAAAATGTCCTTTCATTGCGGCAACGATCGAATAAAACCCAGCAAATAATGCTGCTGTTGTCAGCAAATTAGGCAACAAGTAAATGCCACGTTGTGGTTGTTTTTCAGCTTGTTCACTATCCAATTCCTGCTTAAATCTCATGTTCATGCTTCTTTAAAAATAAAGTGAGTTCCGGATCCAAAGGCGCTACTACTGTAATACGTTGATTAAGGGAAGGTAAAGTAAAATCAATCAATCGTGCATGCAAAAATAATCGCTTTAAACCAAGCTGATGCATATTTTGATTGAATTTTACATCACCATATCGATCATCCCCTGCAATAGGATGCTGGAGATGCGCTGCATGTACGCGTATCTGGTGTGTTCGCCCAGTTAGCAATTTAACTTCAACTAACGTTGAATATTGATATTCTTGAATAGGATGAAACTCACTGATCGCTTGCTTTCCTGTTGGATGAACTTCAACTACATGTTTCCCACCATCCCGATAATCTTTCAATAAAGGCAAATGAACTCGTCTTTCCGATTCTTTCCATTTTCCCTGAGTAAGCGCCCAATATAGTTTAGTTATTTTGCCTTCTCTTAATAATTCATGAATTTCACGTAAAATTCGTCTTTTTTTAGCTAGAATTAAACAACCCGATGTTTCTGAATCTAAACGATGAGCAAGCTCAATATGCGGAAATTGAGGATAAAGATGGCGGATAACCTCAATCACTCCTATCCGAACAGTACTGCCAGCGTGAACAGATAACCCAGAAGGTTTATTGATAACAAGTACATGATCATCTTCATACAATATTCGTTTAGCTAATAGTTGCATCGTATGTTGACTAGGGAGCGCTTCTGTTGCCATTTCTTCCAAAAAAAGTGGCGGCAATTTGATGGTATCTCCTGTTAAAATACGATAAAATGCTTTAATACGACGCTTATTTACACGAATGTCGCCTTTTCTTAATAATCGATAAATATGAGATTTTGGAACATTCTTTAAATAATTAATTAAAAAATTATCTATTCTTTGATTAGAATATTCATCAATAACATGAATATATTGAACTTTAGTTTTATTTTTTGCTTTTTTATCACTATTCATTTTAATTTTGCTCAAAAATTGACCTTTAGTTTTAATTGAAATAAAATCAATCTATTGGTAACATACTTTTTTAACCATTTATAAAGATTAATATATAAAGTGAATGATGAATATATATTAATAATAATGATCACCAGGGTGATCATCTCAAAGTTACATTACAGTAGAATTTTTGAATAACGTGCTTTAGGCAACGGAAGATGAGATAGGAAAGTTTTTTTAAAACTTGCGCAACTAGAATAGTTAAAGATTATGAATTTTGAAGGGTTATTACGCAGAGACTTTGCGAATAGGCTTATTAAGCCAACGGCGTTTAATTTAAAACAATAACCCCTACTGACAAATTTAGGTTGTATATAGTTTTCCACTAGCATTTTGCTAACTTGAAAAGCAAGATAGCTCTCATCCCGCTGTGTCAAGTACATGACAAGTGGATGATTTAACATGAATAGAATGTTGATTAACGCAACTCACAAAAATGAGGAGTTGCGGATAGCATTGGCTAGCGGCCAATATCTTTATGATCTTATCATTGAACCTACCTTTCGCGAACAGAAACAATCCAATATTTATAAAGGTATGGTCACTCGTATTGAACCCAGTTTAGAAGCTGCTTTTATCGATTATGGTGAAGGGCGCCATGGGTTTCTTCCCTTAAAAGAAGTAGCGCGTAATTGCTTCAAAGCTTCTTATCAAGATGGCGGCAGAAGACCGGCTGTCAACGAAGTGCTTGAGGATGGGCAAGAATTGATTGTTCAAGTAGAAAAAGAAGAACGTGGAAACAAAGGCGCTGCATTAACCACCTTTATTACTCTCCCAGGCTGTTACTTGGTTCTCATGCCGAATAATCCTCGTGCTGGAGGCGTTTCAAGACGAATCGAGGGGGATGAACGTGATGAGTTACAAGATATTCTCAATGCACTGCATGTACCAGATGGTATGGGTCTTATTATCCGTACTGCTGGCGGCGGTAAATCCTTAGATGAATTACAGTGGGATTTGGATATTTTATTGCGTCTTTGGAATATTATCCAAAAAGCTGCTGAAGGCGGCGCAGAAGAAGATGGTGAAAACGAAGGAACAATTGCCACATTACGAAAAGCACCCTTCTTAATTTATCAAGAAGGAAACGCAGTTATTCGTGCATTGCGTGATTACTTGCGAAAAGATATTGATGAGATTTTAATCGATCATCAAGATGTATACGAAGAGGTTGTTAATCATCTTAACCGTATTCGTCCTGATTTCGTGAGTCGAGTGAAATTATATAAAGACCCCACTCCACTTTTCACGCGTTTCCAAATTGAAAGTCAAATTGAATCGGCTCATCAACGTAACGTTCGGCTTCCCTCCGGTGGATCCATTTCGATTGATCATACCGAAGCCCTCGTTTCCATTGATATCAATTCCGCAAAATCAACTAAAGGCGGCGATATTGAAGAAACAGCCTTAATGACGAACCTTGAAGCAGCAAATGAAATTGCAAGACAACTACGTTTGCGAGATATTGGTGGCTTGATTGTCATTGATTTTATTGATATGACACCTATTCGTAATCAGCGAGAAGTGGAAGAGAGACTTAAAAAAGCACTTCTGATGGATAGAGCTCGTGTACAAGTTGGCCGTATCTCACGTTTTGGATTACTTGAAATGTCGCGTCAACGATTGCGTCCCTCCTTAGGAGAATCTAGTCGAATCACTTGTCCGCGCTGTCAAGGTCAAGGAACCATACGAGGTATTGAATCTTTAGGGCTTTCAGTTATCCGCTTGATCGAAGAAGAGGCATTAAAAGATAACACTGCCCAAGTGCGCGCCATGCTACCCACCGAAATTGCAGCTTATCTTCTAAATGAGAAGCGACAAGCTATTATCGATATTGAAAAACGTCAGAAAATTGCTGTCATTATTATTCCTAGCGCACAGTTACTCACACCTCAATACGAGGTAGAGCGCATTCGTCTTTCTGATCTTTCTGAAAAAGATGAAAAACTAGCTAGCTATAAAATGATTGTCAAATCAGAAACTCCGCCATCCACTCCAGCACCATCTTTAACCCAAAAACCTTCTCAAGAACCAGCCATTAAAAGCATTGCGCTCGATGAGGTGCCTGCTGCACCACCACCCATAGCAGCCCCCCCACTTGTCTCGGAACAACCCAAAGCAGGCGAACCTGGGTTACTTAAGAAGTTATTTACGTTTCTATTTGAAAAGAAAGAACAACCTTTATTAAAAACAACCGAATCTTATCCCGCATCGCATCGATATGAACGATCACGACATCCATCTAAACGAAAAGGTGGTGGTCGACATTATCATCAACGTGGACGTCGAGGAGATCATGGTAGAGGAAGCTATAGCCATAGTCGTTACGATCATCGCGATAAATATAACAAAGGAAAAGATTCAGAGGCAATTAGAAGTCCATCCAACATAAATGATACGACAGCAACACCTGTCATCTCACAGGAGATACAAGACACGCATACTCCTATTTCTTCACAAGAGAACGCGCTCCCACCAACACCAACACCTTCTGCTGCAAATGAAGCACATACCCCTTCTTTAAACCGATCAACAGAGGAAGGTAGAACAAATGAAGGCCGGCGGTCTAAACCCCATTTTCGCCCACATCGCCATCGTCACCATCCTGCTCGACGTTCTTCTCATCGAGGAGAGCATGATCACAAACCACAAGGATTAGAAGGTGAGGATATTTATAGTAAAGATAAAAACAATGAATGAACACACAATATTATATCTGATCACAATTCTTCTTCGTTTAAACGACGGGCGCGTGATTCAAGCATAACAGGAATATCGTGAATAATAGGATAAGCTAGTCTATCAAAACGGCAAATGATTTCCTGATTGGGTTGATCATAAATCAATTCACCTTTGCAGATAGGACATGCTAATATTTCAAGTAGTGTTTTATCCATTTATGCATCATACCCGGTTATCAAGCAAATGACAAATAACCCCTTTAATTTACATGTCATTCACCCTACTTGGCAATCTTGTTTCCCTCAAGCTCTATCACAAATTGATCCTCATTATTTCACAGCATTACAAACCTCTTCGGATTGGTTACCCGGACCTCAAAAAATTTTTAGGGCTTTTTCTCTTCCGCTTAACCAAGTTAATTATATTTTACTTGGAGAATCCCCTTATCCCAGAGCTGAATCAGCAAATGGCTATGCGTTTTGGGATGCCTCCATTCATGAGCTTTGGTCTAGTACTGGATTAAATAAATCAGTCAATCGCGCAACCTCGTTCCGTCATATTCTCAAAATGCTTTTGATTGCAGAAGATGTGCTGAATCAGCGCCAACCCAACCAAGAAAATATTGCAAAAATCAATAAGCAATCTTTCGTACAAACCAACCAAGAACTTTTTAATAACTTTCTCCAACAAGGCTTTTTATTGTTGAATGCAACACTTGTGTTATCATTTGGTTCTAAAACAAAAGATGCCAAAGCGTGGCAACCTTTCTTACAATCCCTATTAACTTGCATCGTCAAAGAACGTCCTCATGTTAAATTTATTCTCTTTGGTCAAATAGCAAATGATATCAATATACCGATACCCGTAGAAAAAATTCATGCGGAACACCCTTATAATCATTCTTTTGTCACAAATAACACAGTACGCGCATTTTTTAAACCATTACACTTACTAAAAACGCGAATACCGTTTAAGCTAAGAGCAAGCTATTGATTTTTTTATTGATAACCACAAAAAACTCAATAGCTTGCTCTTAGCTTAAACGGTACTCGCGTTAAAAAGATAAGTCATGCTTCTCTGTTTGCTATATTCTCTTAAAATGAGAGAATAGAACGAGTACCAAAATAGCGGAGATCAGTATGCGTATTCTTTTAGTGGAAGATGATGAGTTGTTGGGCGAAGGGACCCGCAAAGGGTTGGCGCAAGATGGTTATACCGTAGACTGGGTGAAAGATGGCGCCTTGGCTGATCAAGCCTTAAAAACAGAAAAGTTTGATTTGGTCGTTTTAGATCTAGGACTACCGAAATTATCTGGTATGGTTGTTCTACAAAATTTGCGTGAGAGAGGCGATACAACACCTGTGCTTATTTTAACGGCACGTGAATCAATAGAAGATAGGGTGAAGGGTCTTGATACTGGAGCAGATGATTACCTTACCAAACCTTTTAATTTAGATGAGTTGCTCGCTCGATTACGATCCTTGCAAAGGCGTTTTGCTTCTCGTGCCGCTCCCTTATTGGTACACAATGATATTACCCTCGATCCTGCTTCACATACTGTTTTATATAAAGAAGAACCCATTAATTTATCTCGACGAGAATTTGCTCTGCTGCATGTTCTTTTAGAAAATGCCGGACGCGTTCTATCTCGTGAACATTTAACCCAGTCTCTTTATGGATGGGGAGAAGAAGTCGATAGCAATGCGCTTGAAGTGCATGTTCATAACCTACGAAAACGATTTGGTCAAAATTTCATTCGTACCGTGCGCGGTATTGGTTATACCATAGAAAAAAGTAAAGATAAGAAATGATCAAATCGATTAGGTATTTTCTCTTAATCAGTTTGTTGGCAAGTATTACCATTGCTTCAGCAATTAATGGTGTAGGTAATTATTTATTAGACGAACAAGTCATCGAACCTTATTTGGATGCTCAACTCATTAGAATGTCGGCAGTCCTTTTAACTTTCAATCAAGCAACCATTTCCAACATCAAGATGGACACAGAACTCATCGAAACCATCTCCAAAAAACAAACACATCTTGATGAAAAAATTATTTTTCAATTATGGGATAATAACGGGAAATTATTATTACGCTCACATAATTATCCTCATGTTTCTTTAAAAAATACGCCATTAGGGTTTAGTGATCAACTCATTCAAGGAGAAGATTGGCGAACATATAGCACGTATGATGAAAAACAAAAAATGAAGGTGATTGTTGCAGAATTATATAACTTGCGACGCGAATTAGTGGATGATATTGCTAGCAGTAATGCTAATATTTTATTAATCACCTATCCTGTTTTCGGCATTCTCATTTGGTTTATTATTAGCTTTGCTTTGCAATCGATCACACGGGTCACATCTGAAATATCCAATCGCGCCTCCACTTATCTTGAACCTGTACAACTAACAGAAATTCCTGTTGAAATAAAACCATTAGTCGCAGAGCTTAATCAATTATTTATTCGACTCAAATTGGCTTTTGAAAGAAATAAACGTTTTGCTGGAGATGCGGCCCATGAATTACGCACACCTCTCGCAGCGCTCAAAACAAACGTCCAAGTAGCAATAAAAGCAACAAATGATAGTGATAAAAATAAAGCGTTACAAAAAGTGATAGAAAGTGTTGATCGTAGTTCGCATGCGGTAGCACAGCTATTAACACTCAGCAGACTAGGAGAAGAAGAAAGTTTAACGGACACACGTTCCGTTGATCTTCATAAATTAGCAACTGAAATTATTGCATTTCTTGCTCCACAAGCTTTAGAAAAAAACATCGACATTGAGCTTGCTCCTCCACCACATGATTGCATAGTGCTAGGCAATGATACTGCTATTGGCATTCTCATTCGTAATATCGTCGATAATGCTATTCGCTATACACCAATCAATGGGGAAGTAAAGGTTTCTATTGTAAATGTTAATAGAAAAATTATTTTGCGAGTAACAGATACTGGTTCTGGTATCCCGGTTGAACTACGCGAACGCGTTTTTGAGCGTTTTTATCGAATTCTAGGTACCAAAGCTTCAGGAAGCGGGTTGGGACTTGCCATCGTGAGTCAGATTGCTACCTTACATCATGCTGAAATTAATTTGTCAACACCTCCTCATGGTGCTGGATTACAATTCGATGTAGCTTTTCCTAAGTATCATGCTTAGAATAAAATATAAAGCCCAGCAAGACAGAGTAGAATGTGAGCAAACACTATGCTAAAACGGCTATTACCACGCCAAGAAAACTTTTTTCGGCTGTTTCAACATGCAGCAGATAAATTGCTGCTCACTGCTACAGAATTTTCTCAATTATTGCAACATCTTGATAACCAGCAGTTTTATGTAGATAAAATTGCTCAACACGAACAAGAAGCAGATGAAATTGCGCATCACAATTTTGAGCTTTTGCATAAAACATTTATTACACCATTTGATCGTCATGATATTCACGAATTAACTAGCACAATCGACGATATTATTGATTTGATTAACCGTATCGCTCAACGATTTCCTTTTTATGGCTTAAAACAACTCCCTGAAGAAGTAATACAATTAGCGTTGCTCAGCATAGAAGCCACCCATCATCTCAAACAATCTATTTATTGCTTACATTCACTTAAAAACGCAACACTCATATTTAAACACTGCACAGAAATTGATAAGGTTGAAAGCCGAGCTCATCAGGTGGTTTTAGCTGGAGAAAAAAAATTATTTCTTGAAGAACAAGATTTTAAACATTTTTTTAAATTAAAAGAAATCTATGCACACACCAAATTAGTCATTAATCGCTGTCAAGATGTTGGTAATATCTTAAGAGGCATCGTTCTCGAGTATTCATAAGAGCTTTCTATTATGGGATTGGAATCGTCATTATCTCTCGTTGTGACCACCATTGGTTTAGCCTTATTATTTGATTTTTTAAATGGGTTCCATGATGCTGCGAATTCCATTGCTGCCATTGTTTCAACTCGTGTCTTAAAACCACAATTTGCAGTATTATGGGCAGCATTTTTTAATTTTATCGCTTTTTTATTTTTTGGTGTTCATGTCGCATCCACCATTGCAACCGGATTAGTGGACCCAGCAGTCCTTACCATTCAAATTATTTTATCTGGCTTATTAGGAGCAATCGTCTGGAACATCTTTACTTGGTATTATGGCTTACCTTCTAGTTCTTCACATGCACTTATTGGCGGCTTGCTAGGCGCGAGCATTGCTCATGCGGGTACTCAGCCATTGAATTGGTATGGTATTTCTAAAGTGCTTGCATTTATTGTCATCTCGCCACTATTAGGCATGTTCATGGGCATTATATTAATGACATTAACCGCACGTCTTTTCTTTTATTCTCATCCTTCTCGTGTGGATAGTTGGTTTAGAAACATGCAATTTATATCATCTGCATTTATTAGTTTAGGTCATGGAAGCAATGATGCTCAAAAAACCATGGGGATTATTGCAGCTTTATTATATTCAGCAAATATGTTAGGCGAACATTTTTATGTTCCATCTTGGGTAGTGATCATATGTAATTTTGTGATTGCACTGGGAACATTTTTTGGCGGATGGCGAATTGTGAAAACAATGGGAATGAAAATTACAAAGTTAAAACCAATTAGTGGTTTTTGTTCTGATACAGCTAGCGCACTTACTTTATCTTTTGCAACCATACTCGGTATCCCCGTTTCTACGACCCACACCGTGACCGGTGCAATTATTGGTGTTGGATCGTTAAATGGTTTCTTCGCTGTACGTTGGGGTGTTGCCAAAAATATTGTTTGGGCGTGGATTCTCACCATCCCCGCTTCAGGATGCGTGGCCGCGTTAGTGTGGGGCGCCTTAAAAATCATACGAATTTAAACACTTTGGAATCATCACCAGCTGTGACGCATGAGTTTTAAGACTACTAAAAATCAATAAGTTACGTTTGAATCCAAAAAATATCGTCGAGCTGCTATATGGTACATATATAACACTAAAGGACAAGACATGATAAGGGATTAGTCATGCTAACGAATACCAAATCACCCACTACTCATGCTATTTATCGTGCGCAGCTGAAGGAAACGATATCTGCCTCCCAGAAACAAATTCGAGAAAATATTAACGCTACTGGCAGCCATATTATTCACCGCACCCAGGCAATCAACGCCAAACGACCATATCAGACGATTGAAGAAGAGCAAGAAGCACGGCAGGATATTCTTGGCGAACAAATCAAAGTCTGGAGGAAAGTTTTACCAACGTTACTCCAGAAATTATCGCGGATACCTGATCCTAGACGACCAAAAAGCGTCAAGCACAAAATTTCAGTATTAATGATTTTTGGATTACTTGCATTTGTATTTCGATTAAAATCTCGTCGCGAAATGAATAGAGAGTTGACCGGTGCTGCCATCCATCGCCATTTGCAAAAAATATTCCCTATTTAGTCCTTGGCTCACTGATCAATGGTTTGATAAACAATACAAGCAAATACCACAGCTGAGATTTCAAATGGAATGAAGTTAAAATTAAGTTCAGAAAAATAATAATTTCAATGTACGTTAGTGGTTCTGCTCGTTTTGAAAAATAATTTGTGTTAAATTCCAGCAGCCAAATCGTTGATATGCA
>Ga0155613_1013_pt1 | contig 11457 bp, 12 predicted proteins | sample RifCSPhighO2_12_FD_107270 | JGI IMG/M metagenome (GOLD analysis project Ga0155613, IMG submission 107270) | Gammaproteobacteria bacterium RIFCSPHIGHO2_12_FULL_37_34
GTTAGCATCACCAAGCACAGCTTTATGCACAGAACCAGCGAGTTGGTTGATGATATAAGGATAATTTTCAGTTTCTTTATAGCCTTTTTGGTTTAGTTTAACAGTTTCGTAAAATTTAACAATATCGCTTATTTTTACATGTAATGTTTTTGTTTCATCAAATTTTGTTCCGTGCTCACGCAAGAAACTTTCAGCATAATATCGACAAATCCAACCGACAGTGGTTAAATCAAAATCTTCGATTTTTTTCTTGTTATTGGTACGCAGGTTATCGTTACCTACTATGTTTGCGTGTCCTCCAGGCACCACTAATGCATAAGCCTTACAATTTTTTGGCATAGTAGGAATGATGGAGTTGAAAAAAGCAGACATTTCATGTTGTGGATAAATAAAAAATATGTTTTCAACATTTTCTGCTACCGTGCGATTATCATGATTACTTTGGAGAGGACCAGCCACTGGATCACATAAAAATAAATTAATTTTAATATGTTTGAGTTCGGGATCTGCCGCGATTTTATGACATAATTCTAATGCTGCTGCTGCTCCTCGACTCCAACCGCAAATGTTAATGTGGGTGATGTTAGGTTCTCGTCCTATTTGCTTGCGTATTTCTTCTATTTCGCGAGTTTCTTGTACTTCCGGGCGATTTTTTATAACGGCTAGAATATGTTGTATTCTAGCTGGTATGCCTATTCCAAGTGCTTTTTCTAGGAGGTTGGGGTAACGTAGATGAGAAGGTACCCATAGTTTTGGTAAGTCGTTATCACCACTTCCAACCCCATCCACAATTAATTTGTGAATATAGTTCTTACCTTCAGTTATTTGGTACAACGAACTTACTAATTCGCCTGCCCAATATTTAGTATAACGAGTAGCATCCAGAGCATTGGAACCGGTGCCGCACATATAAATAGTCATGATGCGGCCTTTTTGCTTATTTACATTTTCTTCCGCAATACGAGATTCTGCTTGTTGTAATGCTTGGGTTGATGGTTGCCCTAAATCATCAGGGTTTAGGGTAGATGAAAAAAGTCCAAAATAATTGATATACTGCAGCCAACCAAAAAAGGTGTTAGCCTGCTGATTGGTTTGGCCAGCCGATGCTTCTGGTGCACCCGCATTTATAGGTTGGCCAGAGCCAGAATTAGGATCAGGAGAGCTTCGCCCATCCATCATATTGTCACGCCTCGTTTTTTATAAAATACTGGTTTTTATTATATAGAATTTTTTATAGGAATCATTAAGTTAATCTTAATAGCAACACTCTTTTTATTTATAATAATTTTATATTAATCAAGAAGTTATATTTTATACGAGGTGTTGTTGTGTACATCACTAATTTTTCGTGCCCGCGCCCGTCTTTTCTGTGGTAAACCAACTAAGCATCAAACTTTTCTGATTTTGGCATGTCAAGGTGTGTCATTAAAATAACTTTCTAGTCCATAAAGCGGTATTTCTATTAAATGGTTATGCTGAGAGAAAGTTCCTAGCGATATTTTTAAGCCATATTTTGAATGCGAATGGGATTCTAAAAATAAGCGCAAACTTTTCATGTCACCTGTGCGTCCGGATTTTACTTCAAAAACGTAAAAATCCAATGGTAAAAATACCATGAAAAAGTAAAAATCCAATGATTAAAGTACGATGTGTCTATTTGGTTTTTACCTAATTTTTGCTAGGGAATCCTCTGATTTTAGGCCGAGATAGAATATCACCCCTGTACTTCTTGCCTACACAAGACAAAATGAGTATAGGCCTAGTTAGCTTACATATCACACTGCTGTTCTGAATTTCGCGCCAGCGACTACTTAACTAAATTGCGGTATCTGTATCGCTTTCTCTCTGCGAAATAACAGCCTGATGGAGTTTTTGTGCGATTAATGCATTTAAGCTGAGACCCGCTTGCGCAGCTTCAATAGCGAGTGCTCTGTGGTCTCGTTTATCAATTCTAACATTGAATTGGCCACTATATTCTTTTCGAGCAGGAGCCACTGGAATAGCTTCGTTATGCTTACGATAACTTTCCTTTATTGCTTCCCATGCCTCTTTAAGTTCTGACAGTACTTCTTCCGCTGTGGAACCAGAAGCAGAGACATTGGGCAACTCAACAAAATGAGCAACAAAATCATTATCCTCATCTTGTAGAAGATGAATGCTAAAACCATCAAATTCATCACGCATTGTCATCGCCCTCCTCTTCTAACCTTATTAAAAATTGACGTACCTGATAACTTTTTGCTTTGCCATTTCTATCCTGCACTGAAAGTCGATAAGACTTCGGTGAGTACCAGATTTGATGGCTACCTCTTTGATGATCTAAAACCCATCCTTGATGTTTCATTACAGTGCAAAAATCCTCAAAAGATAGTCCATTGGGGTTATTCTTTGCTTTTTCTAACAGCTTTTCTTTCTTAGTCATTTTGTAACTATATACAGTTACAATTATTTTGTCAAATATTAGATTTTTATCATATTATCAATTAATTAAATTGGCTCTCTTGATCAAGCGCAAGCGAGGGGAAGATGCGTGATTCTCTAATCTGGCGCAATAATAATCCGGCGATTGCTAGTCATGTTGCAATGAAGCAGGAAGCAAACATCATTTCTAGTGTGAGTAGAAATGAGTAGGTTTTGCGGAACGGATTTACTTCTCGATTACTGATACAGCCGATTTTTTTATCACCATTTCTAATGCTTGTGATAGCCAGGGAGTAAAATGGTGTGGATACAGGCTTATTTCTTGTTGTAATTCCTCTAGTGTTACCCAGCGATAAGTATGAATTTCTGCCGGGTTAGGATAGATTGTTACATCAGATGGTATTTCCCCAATGAGCACATGATCGATTTCATTTTCAGATAATGCATTTTCAAAATAAGCATTATAGTGAAACCAACCAAGATCGTTTAGAGGGGTTTTAACGCCTAATTCTTCATATAAACGCCTTTCACCAGCTGCTATAATGCTCTCACCTGGACGGGGATGGGAACAGCAAGTATTTGTCCACAAGCCTGCTGAATGATATTTATCAAAAGCACGTTGTTGTAAGAGGAGTTGCTGAGGATGATTGCGGAAAATAAATACAGAAAAAGCACGATGCAATAGGTTTTTTTGGTGCGCAACTAGCTTCTCTGCATGCCCCATTTCTTGGTTATGATTATCTACCAAGATCACGTATTCGGTTGCTGTCATGTACTTATTTCCAGTAAAATGTAAACGCTTTCATAGTGAAGAACCTTGAATTACAACACATAGGTTGGCATGAGATCAATGCGTTGGCAAACAACTAAATCAATTGCGACTATCCCTTTACGCGTGGTTGGGCCGGTAAAAATTATCAGCAAAGAAGTGAGCGATAGCATTCCTTTACCCCTTGCTACTTTAGAATCGCCATTATGGCCATCCACCCATCGTGGCGCGCGTGTTTGCACTCAAGCGGGTGGTATTTATGCAACCGTCGTTGATGAACGCATGACGCGTTCTGTTTTAGTAGAAGGCCAATCGGTTGCTGATATTTATCGTATTTGTATTGATATTAAACAACAGCAAGCTCATTTACAAACCATTATCAGTAAAACAAGTCGTTTTGCTAAACTATTGGATATTCATACACATATTATTGGTACCTTGCTCTATGTTCGTTTTGAATTACTGACAGGCGATGCCGCAGGCCATAATATGGTGACATTAGCATCTGATCGTATGTTAGATTGGATGTTGAAGCACTATAAACAACTACGTTATGTTTCTATTTCGGGTAATTATTGTTCGGATAAAAAAGTATCTGCGGTTAATGGAATATTGGGGCGAGGTAAAAATGTAGTGGCTGAGATAACCATTTCTCGATTGCTTTGTAAGCGATTTTTAAAAACCACACCAGAAAAAATTGTTGAATTGAATATCAAGAAAAATTTATTAGGAAATATTATAGCTGGAGGATTGCGTACTGCAAATGCCCATTTTGCCAATATGTTATTAGGATTTTATCTAGCAACCGGACAGGATGTGGCTAATATTGTGGAAGGATCGCAGGGCATAGTATATGCCGAAGTGCGCGAGGAAAATTTATATTTTTCTGTTACACTACCCAACTTGATTGTGGGAACAGTAGGCAGTGGCAAGTCGCTGCATTTTGTGAAAGAAAATTTACGATTATTGGGATGTTTAGAAAATCGTGAACCTGGATACAATGCAAGGCGTTTGGCTATTATTGCTGCTGTGGCTGTGTTGTGTGGCGAATTATCATTGCTCGCAACACAAACGAATCAAGGCGAATTGATGCGCAGTCATTTGAAAATGGAACGTCAATAAAAGGAGTATTATTGTGCATAAAGTTGGAATTGATTCTTTAGCTATTTATACGTCACGTTACATGCTGGATCTTGCGGTTTTAGCAACAGCAAGAGGTGTGAAGTCTGATCACTATCGTAACCATCTCGGTCAACATGCTATGTCTGTTCCTCCGCCAGGTGAGGATATTGTAACGATGGCAGCAAATGCTGCAAAAGAAGTATTGGCAAATGAATCGCTCGATCAATTTGCCATGTTATTGTTTGCGACCGAATCTGGTATTGATCAATCAAAAGCTGCTGGCATTTATGTGCATCATTTACTTCACTTACCCTCTCATTGTCGCGTGATGGAATTTAAACAGGCTTGTTATGCCGGAACAGCAGCACTGCAACTTGCCATGTCGTATTTGCGAGAAAACTCGAATAAAAAAATATTACTGATTACTTCTGATATTGCTCGCTATGAATTAACATCCGCTGCTGAATCCTCACAAGGCGCTGGTGCAGTTGCTATGATTTTATCTGCGCATCCGCGCGTGCTTGCTGTAGAACCCGAATACGGTGTCGTGACAGAAGATGTCATGGATTTTTGGCGACCTAATTATTTACACCATGCGTTGGTGGATGGAAAATATTCTAGCAAACTTTATCTTACATTGTTAGAAAAAAGTTGGAATGAATATCGCGCAACATCTAGCCGTGATTTCCTTGATCATGCTGCATTTTGTTATCATGTGCCTGTTCCCAGGTTAGTGGAAAATGCTCACCGACATTTATTAAAGTTGAATCAATCAGAAGATTATTTTTATCAAAATTTACAATTCTCTTTAGAGTATGGGGGAAAAATTGGAAATAGTTATACAGCAGCTTTATATGTAGCTCTTGCTTCTCTGCTCGATTTGTCTTATGAAGATTTATCAAACAAACGTATTGGTTTTTATAGCTATGGTTCCGGTTGTGTTGCAGAATATTTTAGCGGTATTGTGCAACCTGGCTACCGTGATGCATTGCATACAGCTTATCATACTCATTTGCTCACACATCGATTACCACTCACGCACGAAGAATATGAAGCATTTTATTCTTTTCGCTATCCAGAAGATGGCAGCACCTTAACCATACCACATTACGAAACAGGTTCATTTCGCATGGCTAGTGTGCAGCATCACAAACGAATGTATGAGAAAATTTCACCCTTATCTGCATCACAAAACAATCATCAACCAGATGAAAAAATTTCATATTTACCTATCAACAAAAAAACACAAGGCGTGCTATGAAAGTTTATGCGCCGGGTAAATTAATTTTATCAGGGGAACATGCTGTTATTTATGGGCGACCTGCATTAGCAATGGCGGTGAATCGTTATGCTGTCGCAACGATCACGCGATCCGTATTATCGCGTCTTGATGAGCGCGCACGAAGCATTACATTTGATTTATCAGATCTTGCGCATCGTGGTCATTTAAATTTAGATGCTATTCGTCATTTAAAAAATAGAATTAAACGTAAATATTATAAATTTATTCGTGGTGATTTTAGTATTCGCGATGTATTACATAAACCATTCGAACTTGCTCAGTTTGCATTCAGTATTTTTGTCGAATCGCTTAATCTATCTTTGCCTCATGGCGTTCATATTCATATACAATCGGATATCCCTATGGGTTGTGGGATGGGTTCATCAGCAGCTACTATTTTGAGTGTCATGCATGCGGTTTCAAATCATTTGCAATTAACACTTTCCTCTGAATCTTTATTTCAAATTGCATTGGAAGCTGAAAAAATGCAGCATGGTTTTTCAAGCGGGCTTGATTTGCGAACCTCATTACAAGGCGGTTGTTTATATATGCATGGCCAAGATATTAAAGCACGATCGCTCCCACTATTTTCCATGTATCTTGTTAATACAGGGACACCTATTACATCTACAGGGCAATGCATTGAAAAAGTGACGAATCATTTTAAATCGCAACAACTCGCCGATGAGTTTGCAGCAGTGACTGATGCTATGGATGAAGCCTTACAACAGCAATCATGGAACAACATGCAAGCAGCTATTCGTGATAATTATGAATTGTTAGTTAAAATTGGGGTTGTGCCTGAGCGTGTTCAACGTTTTATTACTGATATTGCTGCTGCTGGTGGCGCTGCAAAAATTTGTGGTGCAGGTGCAGTTGCTGGTGATTCAGCAGGTGCGGTATTAATTGCGCATGATGATTATCAAGTTGTGAGTGCACTTGCTATGCGCTATGGTTATACGGTTGCTCCTATTGTTGGTGAAACGCGAGGTGTGCATGTTGTTTAAAGCCTCCGCTCCTGGTTCATTAATGTTGTTAGGTGAATACGCGGTTCTTCATGGGAAACAAGCAATTGTTTGTGCGGTTAATAAACGCATCACCGTTTCATTGACGCCGCGTGCTGATCAACAAATCACTATTCATTCACCAACTATTGGTTCTTATACTACTCAACTGCAACAATTAACTATTGAGAAGCCATTTCAATTTGTATTAGGTGCATTGAAACATTGTCAATCTAAATTAAGACAAGGATGTGATATTCATATCACATCCGATATTTCTGATCAAATGGGTTTGGGTTCATCTGCAGCAGTGACAGTTGCAACTTTATTAGCGCTTACAACTTGGTTCAACATGAAAACAGCACCATTAGATTTGATTCGCCAAGGGCGCCATGTGGTGCATCAGGTTCAAGGAGTAGGTTCGGGAGCAGATATTGCCGCTTCAGTATATGGCGGCATGGTTGGATACCAATGTCAACCGATGTATGCAGAAAAATTTTCTGTTACTCATCCCATTACTGTGATGTATGCGGGATTTAAAACACCAACGGTTGATGTGATTAAACAGGTTCATGATCGTTTTGCTCATCACAGCAATATTTTCCAACATATTTGTCATAGTATAGGGCAGTGTGCGACTGATGGTATTTATGCGATTCGTAAAAAAGATTGGGGAAGATTGGGTGAAATCATGAGTATACAACAAGGTATGTTAGAGGCTTTAGGCGTCAGTATGCCAGCTTTACGTATTTTGCTTGATCATTTGCGAAGTGAAGCAGGCATTTTGGGCGCTAAAATTTCTGGTTCGGGGTTGGGCGATTGTGTGGTTGGATTGGGTAGCGCATCTCATCAGTTGACACAACTGATTCCAATAGAAATGACATCACACGGAGCACAGTGTGAAAAAATCTGATGTAGTCAATACTATTTTTCATAATGATATTCCTCACATACCACAACGCGAAAAAGGGTTAGCATTTGCTCCGACGAATATTGCTTTGTGTAAGTATTGGGGAAAGCGCGATACCGAACTTCATTTGCCGGTTACATCCAGTCTTTCGATTGCACTACCGGATAAAGGTACGATGACCACATTAAGATTGCACGATCAACCGATTGATCACGTGGTAGTAAATGATCAAGCACTTTCTCCTGAATCTGCGTTTGTAAAACGGTTGGTTGAATTTCTCGATTTATTTCGTCCAGAAAAAAAATGGTATGTACAAATCGATATTCATATCAATATTCCTATAGCGGCAGGTTTAGCCTCTTCAGCGAGTGGTTTTGCATCACTCGTATTAGCATTAAATAATTTATTTGGGTGGGAACTCAGTCATCATTATTTATCTATATTAGCGCGCTTAGGAAGTGGTAGCGCGGCCCGTTCATTTTGGTTGGGGTTTGTGGAGTGGCATGCAGGTGTACAGCCGGATGGGATGGATAGTTATGCCGAACCACTTGATATTGAATGGCCACAATTATGCGTAGGGTTATTAACCATTGATGCCTCTGAAAAAATAATTTCATCACGTGAGGCTATGCAGCATACAGTGAATAGTAGCGTGTTATACGGAAATTGGCCGAAAAAAGTAATTCAAGATTTAGCAATTATCAAACAAGCATTAAAAGTAAAAAATTTTCCATTGTTAGGAGGAACAGCCGAATCAAATGCGCTTACTATGCATGCCACCATGTTAAGCAGTTGGCCACCGATTTGCTATTTTTTACCTGAAACTATTGCAGCTATGCATCGCATATGGGCATTGCGTCGTGACAAACTAGAGCTTTATTTCACTGAAGATGCTGGTCCCAATTTAAAGTTGTTATTTCTTAAAGAAGATTTTGATCACGTTAGTGCGCAATTTCCGCGTATGGAAAAAGTGAGTGTATTTGATTCATAGCTCCTATTACAAATTTTGTTGTGGGGTGTTATTCAAAGAAGCTTCACGAATTCTTTTTTCTTCTAATGCTTCTTTGTGTAATTGATTATATTCTTTTTTAATAGCATCTAATGAGATAGACTCGATGAAATCACCATAGTACGAATGTTTCTGTAATTTCTTGGAATATTTTTCTTTATAGGAGAGAAATTCATCATACAAGGCTTGAAAAACATACTCCCCGTGGTGAATGAGAAATTCTTGAAATTCAGGCATGTTAATTAGAACCTTTCTTAATTGTTGTATACGGGAAGCTTCGTGATAAGTGATTTCATCAATTAAATTTTTTGGGTCCGTTTTTTCATTTTTAATAGCTAAATCTTTTCGGATATTCAATTCAGCGAGCGCATGGTACATTTTATCTGTTGTGAGCATATATTTAAGTAGAGTTTTAAATTTATGGAAAATAAATACAGGATGAACAGCCAATTTTTGAAAAATTTCGTTATCATGTCGGGTAAATAAGTTTTCTGCTGCATCATAAATAGCGGATATCGTATCAATCATTGATTTGGTCCAATAAGTAATTTTAGTTGGCCAATAATAAAATCCACTTAAAGCATCTTGGAGATTAGGAAAATTGCGAATATCATTTGCAGTGATCACAAAAGAATTTTCATTTGGTAATCTTCCATGTAACCAACGATCAATAAAAAGAATATCTTTAAATTTGCTAAGAATAGGCCAGAGAGACATATCAAAATCAATTAACGTACCGTCTTTTGCCATGTTGCGGTTATGATTGTCACCTTCTTCAAACACATAGCGAGCGGATAATCCCATTGCCAAGCCTTTTACGATACGATAATTAATTAAATCCATCACACCGATTTTGAAACTCTGATCGAAAATTTTTTCGCACAACGTGCAATTTCTATCCATGTTATCTAAATCATAACCATTTTTTTTTGCTATTTTGTCCATTTCCTCTAACTGCTTAATAGCTTCGATTGGAAATTCTTCAATATTTCCTTGTTGAAGGAGAATGAATAACGTTTGGGCACTTTGAATAGTCGTATCCAGTAAATGTAATTCATACTCATATTTTTTTTGGTCATCTGTTTGTTCAATCGCAAGTTGTTTGCTATCTGAGATTGCATGAATGGGAGACGTTATTTTTTCTTGAAGAAATTTTTTGCGATCCGCGAGCGATTTTATTAAGGCTTCTAAATTTATTGTAGAATAGTTGGTCGCTGGTTTTAAAAAAGCTTCTAATGAGCTTCTTAACCATACAGCAGTTGGGTTACTATTAAAATAAAAATTAAATTGATTTTTAGCGAATTGGGTAATGGTAGAAAAATAACTGCTTTGTGAGTCGATCGTGTTTCTATCTAAACATTTAGTAAGTAACTTGATATTTTCAACTAAAAGATGCTTTTGATACGAGCTGTTATTTTCAATGAATGCAATACTGGTATCCTTTTCTAGCAAAGGGTCGCTATGATTGGATTTAAAGCCGGGTATGTTTTTAGATGTTATACCAACGAATTGATAATCATGAGTATCATCGTAATAGGAATGGGCAGAAGGAACCTTGTCTGGAATTAATAATCGATAACAATCACAACAAAAGGCTTCTAATTCAGAGACTGGCGAGTTACGAATGTTGTGTTTGAAATAATATAAGTAAACGTTTTGAGGTTTATAGAGCGCTTTTTGTTTAATGGTTTCATTCACAACATGAAAGGATTTTCTTCTTTTTTGCTCTTCTTGTGCTTTATTGAAAAAATTAAGCTCGCTTAGTGGTCTTGCTTTTAGTGGAAGATAATGAGGGCGAATAGAGTCTATTAGATGAAAATCGGTTAGTTGCGAGTTTAATAATTCTGTTGTTGTTTCCTTTGACCAAGACTTACTTAACTCTCTGCTTGAGGTCATCCGTTGACTTCCTCCGTCCATTTGATTGAGGTCATCTTTTAACCCTATCAAATAAATATTAAGGAAATCTTAAGATAATTTTTTGATATTACGTTTAAGTCAAGCTACAAGCCAAGAGCGAACTATTGATATAACTGCTCCAATGGAGCATAATCAAGGTATGACAAAAATGGTAACAATTATTGAATTTTCTTCATTCTTATCGCAAGTTGGAGTGAGTATTACTGTTGCTGAACGTGATAAATTGATTGATTTTTTAGCCAGACAGCCTGATGCAGGGGATGAAATTATAGGAACGGGAGGGGTAAGAAAGCTTAGATGGGCAGGGAAGGGAAAAGGTAAACGCGGGGGGTTAAGGGTCATTTATTATTTTTATAATGAAACTACCCCTGTATTTTTACTAACCGTTTATGGTAAAGGCGTTCAGGAAGACTTAACTCAGGAACAGAAGAAAAAAATAACTTTGTTAGCAAAGAAATTGAAAGATGAATGTAAAGCAGTGAGGAAAAAACATCATGACTAAACGAAATATTGGTAATGAAATTATTAAAGGAATGGAAGAGGCTGTCCAGTATATACATGGTAAAGAGCCGCGTATGATTATTCATAAGGTAAAAGTTCCTGATAAAATTGACGTGAGAGGAATTAGAGAAAATCTAAAGCTATCTAGACAGCAATTTTCTGATTATTTTGGTTTTAGTATCAGAACAGTGCAACATTGGGAGCAAGGCAATCGTCGTCCACAGGGCCCTGCAAAAATTCTTTTATTATTATTACAACGTGAGCCTAACACTATTGCAGGAATATTAAGGTACAAAAAAAGGCGATTTTAAAAAACTACATCGTAACAATATCACGTTACCATCAATCATGACAAAATAACCGCTGTTATTTGGATGATGATTAATGCAAATATACCTGCTACAACATCATCTAATACCATTCCAAAACCACCATGTATTTTTTCATCTAAAAAACGAATTGGCCAAGGTTTCCAAATATCAAATAGACGAAATAAAAGAAAGCCAAAAATGATCCAAGCAT
>Ga0155613_1024_pt1 | contig 11385 bp, 13 predicted proteins | sample RifCSPhighO2_12_FD_107270 | JGI IMG/M metagenome (GOLD analysis project Ga0155613, IMG submission 107270) | Gammaproteobacteria bacterium RIFCSPHIGHO2_12_FULL_37_34
ATATGTAACTTAAACTTATCCTGTTTTTCTCACTTCATCAGGTTGAATTGCTAATCTATATCCTAATCCTTTCAGAATTAAATCGAATGTATCAAGTGTAGGATTCCCTTTTTTAGAAAGTACATTATAAAGATTTTGACGATTTAAATGAGTTTTTTTAGCTAACTGACCTATTCCACCTCTAGCTTCTGCAATATTGCACAATGCGACAAGAAGAGCTTCTGCATCGCCATCTTCATGGTATTCTTCCATTGCAATGCGCAAATACAAATCTGCTTCTTTAGGCTTTTTAAGAGATTTGATCAATTCATCATGATAACTTTTCGTATTTTTCAAAATTTTCGTTTTACTCATCGCTCCTCTCCTTCAATTCATGCCAATACGTTTTGGCTGTCTTGATATCTTTCTTTTGACTACCCTTATCGCCTCCACAAAGTAATATGATTATCACCTCATCTTGCTCTGCGAAGTAAATTCGATAACCTGATCCAAAAAATAGCCTTAACTCCGATACCCCTTCACCAACCGGTTCACAATCACCCAAGTTACCTAATTCAAGCCGATCTAAACGACGCCTGATTCTAAGACGTGTACTTTGATCTTTTATGCTATTTAACCATTCCAAAAATGGAACTTTCCCTGAAGGGGTTACATAATTCCTTAAAATTTTATGATTATTTTTACGCATAGTTAATTGTCGTTTATAAACGACAAAATGTCAAGTAGTCTATACAAAAATGTAACTTGGCTCTGTAAGCTTAAACAATACTCGCGTTAAAATGTTTTCTACACATCGATATGTAACTTTCATTTCCGCCAATTTGAACTTGTTCTCCCGTTTTAATGATATGGCCTTGAACATCTATGCGAGCATTCATAATAGCTTTGCGACCACAATGACAAATAGTTTTAATTTCAATTAAATTATCGGCCCAAATTAATAAATATTGGCTGCCTTCAAAAGGTTCGCCGCGAAAATCACTGCGTAAGCCATAAGCTAAAACGGGAATAGTTAATTGATCGACAATATTAGTTAATTCAGTCACTTGTTTTTTTGTTAGAAATTGAGCTTCATCAATGAGAACACATTTTAACTTAGGATTGTTCTTCATTTGGTGTTTAGTGTGTTCAAAAAAATTAAAATCTTTATCAAAAGAAATAGCAGTGGCATGTAGGCCAATCCGCGAATAAATTTTTCCAGTTTCATAGCGGTTATCGATGAGAGGGGTAAATAATAATGTATCCATGCCTCTTTCTTGATAATTGTAGGAGGATTGCAATAACACGGTTGTTTTGCCTGCATTCATAGCAGAATAATAAAAATAAAGTTTGGCCATCGTGATACCTTCATTATGTCAATCTAGATTAAAATCACACTCGCGAAAAATCAAAGCTTATGACATCAGCGATATGCGCGGCCTTAATGGCAAGCATGACTAAACGATCAAAGCCTAATGCCACGCCAGCACAATCTGGCAATCCGTGTTCTAACGCAGCAAGAAAATGCTCATCGATTGCTAACTCAGCAAGTTGAGCCGATTTGCGTGCAGCAAGGTTTTTTTTAAAGCGCATACGTTGTTCATCAGCACATTGCAATTCATGAAAGCCGTTTGCGAGTTCCATTCCTGCCACATATACTTCAAATCGAGATGCAAGTGCGGGTTGGCCAGGCTGAATGCGCGCTAGAGCGGCTTGAGAAGCTGGAAAATCATATATAAAACATGGCCGGTTATTTTTACCAAGATGAGGTTCAATGCATTGCGATAGCAATATGCTAAGCCAAGTATCAGGATCAGTAATGGAAGCTTGAACACAAATGCCATGATCTTTAGCGCATTTTTCTAATTCCATCAGTGTCGTGTGATGTGGATCTAAGTGAAGATAGGTTTGAAAAAGAGTTTGATAAGTTTGTTTTTCTGCAGGCGTGGTATGCAGCACGGTTTGTAGCAATTCATCCATTTCATTCATTAAATCATGATGATTAAATCCGGGACGATACCATTCTAAGATAGTAAATTCAGGATTATGCAAGTGTCCTCTTTCTTCTTGGCGAAAGGCTTTGGTGATTTGGTAAATTGCACCGCTTCCGGCAGCAAGCAAGCGCTTCATGGCATACTCGGGGGAGGTTTGTAAGTAATAAGGCTGATGTTGCAAGCAAACAGAAATGCTTTCCATATGTGGATCGGTGACAGACGTGTGGCAAAGCAAAGGTGTTTCAACTTCTAACACATTGTATTTAGCAAAAAAATGACGAATTTCTTTTAAAAGGTTGGCTCTTGTTTGCAAATTTTCTAATGGAGCAGAAGGTTGCCAAGTTGGTTTATTCTTTTGCACGAGAGACATATTCACCAGTTCGCGTATCAACCTTGATGCTTTCGCCTTCTTGTAAAAACAATGGAACACGTACCACAGCACCCGATTCAAGCTTGGCAGTTTTGCTGCCTCCTCCAGAGGTATCACCTTTTAAACCAGGATCGGTTTCAATGATTTTTAAAGTGACAAAAGTAGGCGGCATGACGAGAATAGGTACCCCATTCCATAAGGTTAACTTACATTCCACTTGTTCTTTTATCCATAATTTCGCATCAGCAACTTCTGCTTCGCGCAAAGCGTATTGTTCATAATTTTCGGTTGCCATAAAGTGCCACTCCTGACCATCGCTGTAAAGAAACTGTGCATCAATGTCGGCTACATCGGCTGCTTTTATGCTATCACCAGATTTATAGGTGCGTTCAATAACGCGACCGGTTTTAAGGTTGCGATATTTCAAACGATTAAAGGCTTGACCTTTACCAGGTTTAACGAACACATTATCAACCACGACACAGGGATCATTATCGATGATTAATTTCATCCCAATGCGAATTTCATTTAAGCCATAGGTTGACATAGTGTGTTCCCCGAAAAAACCCATATCATAAGGTTCAAAAGAGTATTGTGCAACCAGTAGCCTACTTACGTTAGTTACTGATTCCGCTTAATCGTAATAATGCATCGATAGTTGGTTTGCGGCCACGAAAAGCAATAAAAGATAGCATAGGATCGCGTATGCCGCCTATTTCTAGAATATTTTTCATATAAGATAAACCTGTCGCATGATCCAATAAACCTTTTTCTTCAAATTGAGCGTATGCATCTGCAGATAATATTTCTGCCCATTTATAGCTGTAATAGCAAGCGGCATAACCGCCCGCAAACACATGAGCAAAACTATGTTGAAAACGATTAAATTCAGGAGGATGAATAACCGCGATTTTTTGACGAACATCATTTAAAACAGTTTGGATTGGTTTAGTTTTTTGCGGATCGTATTCTAGGTGTAAACGAAAATCAAATAGGGCAAATTCCAATTGTCTCACCATTTGCAGCCCAGTTTCAAAATGTTTAGCCGCATGCATTTTTTTTAATAACTCATCAGGAATAGGAGAACCAGTTTGATAATGTCCAGCAATCAATGCTAGCACTTCTTTCTCCCAACAAAAATATTCCATAAACTGACTTGGGAATTCAACAGAATCCCAAGGCAAACTATTAATACTAGCAACGGATGGATAATCAATTTGTGTTAGGATGTGATGTAAACAATGGCCAAACTCATGGAACAATGTTAATACATCATCATGAGTTAATAACGCAGGGTTTGTTGAGATTTGAGGATGAGCAGGTGGCATGAAATTGCATGTTAAAAACGCCACAGGATGTTGAATTGCTTCAGAACTCACGCGTCGCCGAATCACACATTCATCCATCCAGGCGCCATCACGTTTATTTGATCGCGCATATAAATCAGTATACATCCCACCACGCAGTTGATTTTGATTATCCGTGATAGTAAAGAAGCGTACATTTTCCTGCCATGTGGGAACATTTTTTTCTTCATGGATTGTAATACCATACAAACGATTGGCTAAGGTAAATAAACCATTTAATACTTTATTAATCGGAAAATAAACACGTAAGTCTTCTTGAGAAAAATGAAATTTATCTAGTTTTAATTTTTCTGAATAATAGGAAATATCCCATGCTTCAAGTTGTTTGATGCCATCATGCGTTTGTGCAAATTCGATCAATTCTTTCAATTCTTTTTCTGCAATGGGTTTGCTTTTGATGGCAAGATCATTTAGGAAACCTAACACTTCATCCGGTGTTTTTGCCATTTTTGTTGTTAAGGAATAAAGAGCATAATTCTTAAATCCAACTAATTGAGCGATTTCATGGCGGATTTTTAAAATATCATCCATGATGCTTGAATTATCCCATGTGTGAGCATGTGGACCGCGATCGGATGCACGGGTGGTATAAGCTTCATAGAGTGTTCTACGAATAGAACGATCCGATAAAAATTTTATTGCTGTGGAATAGGAAGGATAATCTAAAGTAAGTACATAACCCTCTAATCCACGTTGTTTGGCATGGTCAATAGCAAGTTGTAAAGCGGGTGGTGGCAAATCTTTGACGGTTTGAAAGTCGGTAAGGTGTAATATAAAATGCTGTGTCGCATCTAAAATATTTTCTGAAAATTTTGTGGTAAGTTGGCTGAGTTGTTTTTGCAATTTAGCCATGCGTGCTTTTTTATCGGCAGGTAAATGAATACCAGCTAGTCGAAAATCACGTAAATCGTTTTCTATTATTTTTTTTTGCGCAGGATCCAATTGCGAAAATCCCGTACTGTTAGCAAGCGATCCGATAGCTTGATATAAGGATTCATTTTGTGCTACTTCAGTATGATATTCTGTGAGTAGAGGCAATGATTGATTATAAGCTTCACGTAACTCATCTGATTCCATGACCGCATGCAAATGAGCAATGGGCGACCAATATTGATTGAGCTTATCATCCATTATTTCTAAGGGTTGCATGAGGTTATTCCAAGTAAACGGTTGAGCTTGAGCAAGTAGTGCCTGTAATTTCTGCCGATGATCAAGAAGCATGACGCGAAGCGTAGGTTCAATGTCTGCTGGCTTGATCGCAGCAAATTGTGGCAAACTGTTTGGAAAAGATGCGAGGCTCATATATGTTCTCTATTCACGCTATTTTATAATATGGTTACACAGGATGAAAGCATGCTATCTTTAAACTCCAAAACATTTCAAGGGTTAATCATTGCTCTGCAAACCTATTGGGCAGAACAAGGCTGTGTTATTTTGCAACCCATTGATATTGAAGTGGGAGCAGGTACCTTTCATACAGCTAGTTTTTTAGGAGCAATTGGCCCAGAACCATGGCGTGCAGCTTATGTGCAACCCAGCAGGCGGCCTACTGATGGTCGCTATGGCGAAAATCCTAATCGCGTACAACGTCATCATCAATATCAGGTGATATTAAAACCATCTCCTATCGATATCCAAGATTTATATTTGGCTTCATTGCGTGTATTGGGCGTTGATTCTTTAGTCGATGATATTCGATTTGTTGAAGATAATTGGGAATCACCCACCTTGGGTGCGTGGGGTTTGGGTTGGGAAGTTTGGCTAAATGGAATGGAAGTTACACAATTTACCTATTTCCAACAAGTAGGTGGTTTAGAATGTAAACCAGTGACTGGTGAAATTACCTATGGTTTAGAGCGTTTAGCCATGAGTTTGCAGCAAGTTGATAATATATATGATTTGGTATGGACGCAAGGGCTAGAAGGGGTAGTGACTTATGGTGATGTCTATCACCAAATGGAAGTGGAGATGTCTAAATATAATTTTGAAATAGCAGATATTTCGCATTTATTTGAACATTTTCGTTTTTATGAAAAAGAAAGTGAACGTTTGATGGAGTTAGGATTACCATTGCCTGCTTATGAGATGGTACTTAAAGCATCGCACACTTTTAATTTGTTGGATGCGCGCGGCGCATTGGCTGTGGCTGAACGCCAACATCATATTTTAAAAATTCGTCGTTTAGCAAAAAAGGTTGCAGAAGGCTATTATCAAGCACGTGAAGCTTTAGGATTTCCATTGCTTCAAGGAAAACAAACATGAAGCAGCATGATGATTTTTTAATTGAGATTTTAACGGAAGAATTACCACCGAAAGCGTTGTTTAAGTTAGCGCAAGTTTTTTGCCAACACATCACTGAACGTTTAGCACATCAACATTTTACTTTTTCTGATAACCAATTTTTTGTCACACCTCGTCGTTTGGCGGTATTTGTAAAAGATTTATCGGTTGCACAATCCGATCAAGTGGTCGAACGTAAAGGCCCCGCAAAAAAAGTTGCATTTGATGCACAAGGCCATCCTTTGCCTGCTTTGATTGGTTTTGCTCGTTCATGTGGAGTTGCACCTGCTGAGTTAATTACTATCAATAATCATCAAGGAGAGTGGTTAGCCTTTCGGCAAACGGTGCCCGGTAAAAAAGTAATGAAATTATTGCCAGATATTGTGATGCAAGCGATAGCTGCTTTACCTATTCCAAAACGAATGCGTTGGGGAGCAGGCGATACTCAATTTATTCGACCCGTGCATGGTGTAGTCATGTTATATGGCGAGGAAATTATTGATGCGGTGATTTTAGGTTGCAAAACAGGTCGTATAACGCATGGCCATCGTTTTTTAGCGCCAGATGCCATTACATTGTCACATGCAGCTCTTTATCCTTCGTTACTGAAGACGCAAGGTTATGTCATTGCTGATTTTATTAAACGGCGTGATCTTATCCAGCAACAAGCAACGCACTGTTTACAAGAAAAATTAAAAGGTACAGGACAGTTATCTATTCAGCATGAATTATTGGATGAAGTGACAGGATTAGTAGAATGGCCTATAGCATGGTGCGGGCAATTTGATTCTACTTTTTTAAACATACCCAAAGAAGCATTAATTTCAGCGATGCAAGATCATCAGCGTTATTTTCCAGTGATTGGAACAAAGGGAGAGTTGCTCCCTTACTTTGTAACGATCAGTAATATCCCATCTTCTCAGAATCGCGTGATCTGTGGTAATGAAAGTGTGTTACGCGCTCGTTTAGCGGATGCTGCTTTTTTTTATGAGATCGATAAAAAAGAAAGTTTAGAGCAACGTGTTGAGCGCTTGCACGGTATTATTTTTCAAGCAAAATTAGGAACGCTTTATGAAAAGAGTGAGCGTCTTAGCAAGGTTGCAGCTTTTATTGCTAAAAAATTGAAATGGAACGTTGATGAAGCGATGCGCGCAGGCCAATTAGCAAAAACCGATTTGACTACGCATATGGTAGCTGAATTTCCTGAATTGCAAGGTATCATGGGTTATTATTACGCCTTGCATGATCAAGAACCGAATCATGTCGCAATTGCTTTAAAAGAGCAGTATTTGCCGCGTTATGCCGGTGATAGGTTGCCTAGCAATCCTATTGGTCAGGTGCTTGCACTTGCTGACCGCATTGATACTTTAATAGGATTATTTGGTATTTATCAACTTCCGACAGGCGATAAAGATCCTTATGGATTACGCCGTGCTGCATTAGGTATCATACGCATACTGGTTGAGCAACAAATTGAACTTGATTTGCAAGAAATTTTTATCTATGTTGTTTCTTGTTATAAGAGTTTATTAGATAACACAGCTTGTGTTTCGCAAGCGCTCTATTTTGTTCAAGAGCGTATGCGTGCTTGGTATCAAGAGCAAGGAGTGACGCCAGATGTGTTTACGGCGGTGGTGGCATTAGGCATGACTAAGCCTTTTGATGTGCATTTAAGAATGAAAGCAGTACAGGCTTTTAAAAAGTTAAAGGAAGCACAAGCCTTAAGCAGTGCAAACAAACGTGTTAGCAATATTTTAAGTCAATATACGGATGTTATTCAGACAACAGAAATCAACCCGATGTTTTTTGAACATCCAGCAGAAAAAGAATTAGCAAAACAGTTAGAATTAAGAAGCAAAGCGGTTGTAGATTTGTATCAATCAGCAAAATATGATGAGGTATTATTACAACTTGCTGATTTACGTCAACCAGTGGATGATTTTTTTGATCACGTCATGGTGATGACAGATGATAAAAAACGACGTGAAAATCGGATTTTATTATTAAGTAAGTTACGGTCTTTGTTTTTACAAGTAGCAGATATTGCATTGTTGCAACCGTAAGGTTTGAATCATTTTTTTAATTGGAGTAATTATGGTTAACTTAATTTTTTGTAAGCGACTAGCCATCAGTGGAGTCGTTATGTTTTTTTTTAGCATATCAACATTTGCAAGTATGTCTATTCCTTATGGCTGGTATGTGGAAGGCAATCTTGGTTCCACTCGCCAAATTCAAGATAATTATCCGGTCGATTCTAATTCTTCCTCTTCTGGTTTAGGCGGTAGTATTGCTGCTGGTTATAAATTTATGCCTTATTTTGGTATGGAGTTGGGGTATACACGTTATGCTAATACGACAATTGATGATCAAAACAGTACAAAAGCAGGGTCCAATAGGCAGTATTCTTATGGCCTAGCAGGCAAGGGCATCATTCCTGTTGGGACAAGTGGCTTTGAATTATTTGGAAAATTTGGTGTGCAACGCATTTATTCATCAATTTCTATTACAAATGCTACAGTAGCAAGCAATATCGGATTAAATTCTGGCCAGCATAGTGCAACAGGATATTATTTAGGTGCTGGAGGTGAATATTATTTCTCGCCGGAATTTGCTGTTGTTGGCCAATGGGCGCGTGCAAACGGTAATAAGGCAGCTGGCACGATGGATTTATACTCTGTGGGGGCGTCGTATCTTTTTGGTTAAGAACTGGTTCTTTTTAAATCCCTATAAAAATTTTAACGTTCCCTTTCTCGTAGTCCGCAAGCCCTAGCAAAATATCTTTAATTTGAGAATAAGTGAGATCGGGATTGTCTTCTGCGATATGCTCTATTCTGGCCCAATGTTCAATTTGTTTAGGGATAGAACGATGCAAGATTTTAGATTGTGTGCGAGCTTCATCAACTAAGTTTTTGTCTAAATTAATCACTACCCCCATAGTAGGTCTCCTCGAGTGCGGTAATTTGTATTATTTTATTGTATTTTACAATGTATTTTCCTGATTTCAGCGTATTTCAGTGGTTATTTAACTTTAAATTCATTTTATCAAGTAGTTGGATTAAATTATGTAGTGCGGTCCGTTCACCCTGAGGAGCGCGAAGCGCGTCTCGAAGGGTGAACAGATATTTTCGAGAAGGATGAATAATGTTTTGGGTTTATATTCTCAAATGTTCGGATGGAAGTTATTACACTGGACATACAGATGATTTAGAAAAGAAGTAATCATTTTCTCTGTTTGCCCTTCGAGACGCGCTTCGCGCTCCTCAGGGCAAACGGGTTTATCTTTGTAGTGTGGGCGCTGAAGTCAGGAGTTTTTGTCTAAATTAATCACTACCCCCATAGTAGGTCTCCTCGAGTGCGGTAATTTGTATTATTTTATTGTATTTTACAATGTATTTTTATCCATTGCCCAATATCTTTTATTTCCTCCCCGCAAACGGAATGTGCCATGGGATAGGTATGAAAGGACACAGGATAACCTGCTTGTTGCAATAAAGTTTCGGCAGTTTTTCCAGCAAGATAAGGCACAATAGGATCGTGCGTGCCGTGAGCAATAAAAATAGGAATTTTCCGATTAGCACTACTTGCTTGATCGACTGTATTGGTTAATGGCAAATAACCAGATAGTGCAATAATGCCACCGAGTGCTTGTGAATAACAAATGCCTGTGGTGAGTGCAATCGCAGCGCCTTGAGAAAATCCGGCTAATATAATGTGAGTAGATGAAATTCCACGAGCAATTTCTGCTTCAATTAATTCTGTGATAGATAAAACAGATTGAGCAATACCAGTTTCATCTACTCGGTGATTATTGTTTAGTGAATAAATATCATACCATGCGCGCATTTTGTAACCATTGTTAAGCGTAATAGGCATAATGGGAGCATGTGGAAAAATAAAACGAATGGTATGATGCGATGGCAAATGAAGTTCAGGAACAATAGGCACAAAATCATTACCATCTGCGCCAAGTCCATGCAACCAAATAATGGTATGCTGCGCAGGAACAGCAGGTTCAATTTCAATAAAATGTAACGCAGTGTGGTTTGTCATAGTCAGTTATGATTCTGCTTGATTAGTTCGCTAGAAAAATAACATAATAAACGACGTATTTATATATTTTGTCCTCAGTACACGACAAAGTTTCCGTTTGCCCTGAGGAGATCGATTTTGTTTCCGATCGTGCTTCGAGACGTCGCGCTGCGCGCGACCCTCAGCACGATCGGAAACAAAATCGATCGTCTCGAAGGGTCAATGGAAATTTTGTCGTGTACTGAGTATTTTGTCAGGGTATCTATCAACAAAAAGGAAGGGAAGATTATGATACGACGATTTGGATCCATGATAGGTGTAACGTTGCTTGAAATATTATTGGTGTTAGGCATTGCGGCAGTCATTATTGTGATGTCCTTACGTTATTATTCTGCAGCATCTGCAACCTCGCAAGTGAATACTTATCTTCAGCAGATACAAGCTATCGCAGCAGCAATAGAAAGCGTTACCATGACAGCGGGTTCTGCGAGTACAACGACGGTACAGCAATTTTTAGGAGGATCCACAGGTGTATGGGCCTTGCCATGGGGAGGAACGATGCAGTTGGGGGCACTTGCCAGCGGTACCTATAAGATAACAAATGTTAAACCCTCTGCAGGGATTTGTAGCGCACTTACACAAAGATTAAAACTCATCACCTCTTTTTCTGTGAACAGTTCTTGTACTACTGTTACTTATATTCCAGGCGGGTCGGCATCAAATTGAAGCCTGTATGAATATAAAAAACACCGCAACTACCTATGGCAGCGTTGCTAAATTTTTTCATTGGCTCATTTTTGTGTTGCTGCTCTGTATGTTGGTGTTTGGTTATTTTCTGGATGATATACCAAAAGCTTATAAGGGTGTGGCCTATAACATTCATAAGCTAACAGGGCTTACTATTTTTGTGTTAATGATTTTGCGTGCGTTTTGGGCGTGGATCAATCCCAAACCTAAGCTGCCTGCCACCGACCCTTCCTGGCAGCGCTTGGGTGCGCGCATTGTTCATCTGCTATTGTACGTGGTTGTGATTGCCATGCCGCTTGCTGGTTGGATTGGTTCCTCAGCTGCTGGTAAACCACCGCGTATGGGCGATGTTCAACTGCAATTACCTATCACTCAAAGCAAAGCGCTGACTGAAGTAGCATTTGATATGCATTATATGCTAGCTATTACGATTATTGTGTTAGTTAGTTTGCATGCTCTTGCTGCGTTTTATCATTATTTTATTGAGAAAGATAACATCTTACAGCGCATGCTGCCTTAGAGCTATTTTTTTAAATCGCGGTAAAAGTTTTCATGCACGCCTAATGCCAATAGCAATCGTTTTTGAGCATTCCATTCATAAGCTAATAACATCTCTTGA
>Ga0155613_1117_pt1 | contig 11335 bp, 10 predicted proteins | sample RifCSPhighO2_12_FD_107270 | JGI IMG/M metagenome (GOLD analysis project Ga0155613, IMG submission 107270) | Gammaproteobacteria bacterium RIFCSPHIGHO2_12_FULL_37_34
TATATAAATGTAGTACATTTTTTGGCTTTTTTAAGGATTTCAAGATGATATTTTATAGGTATAAAATCGTAAGCTAATGAAAACACTGTTATTCAAAAAATATGGATGGCTTACTCGTGACTGTTCAATAGTTGACTTCTACTTTTTCTCAGAAATGGTATAAAATGATCACTTATCAAAACGAGGGCTTGGGCCCCATGTTTTCCAACTGGCTAAGAAAAAAACCGATTCAATCTCATGCCGAAACATCCTCTCTTCACCGTACTTTAAATGCGTTTGATTTAACCATGTTTGGTATTGGTGCAATCATTGGTGCAGGTGTATTTGTTATCACAGGCATTGCTGCTGCTACAAAAGGTGGTCCAGCCATTGTTATTTCTTATATCATTGCGGGTATGGCTGCTTTATTTGCTGCACTTGCTTACACTGAACTTGCATCTTCTATTGGTGGCACAGGGAGTGCTTACACTTATGCTTACACTGGTTTTGGTGAAATCATTGCGTGGCTAATTGGTTGGGATTTGTTACTAGAATATGCAATGAGTGTTTCAACTGTTGCAATTGGTTGGGCAGGTTACGTAAATAATTTGTTACATGCTATGCATATTTATATACCTGAGATAATCACAAAAAATCCTTTTGATGGTGGCATTATTAATTTATTAGCCATGTTAATCATCATCGCGATTTCAACTATCCTATGCATTGGCATCAAACAAAGCGCACGATTTAATACGGCTGTCGTTTTTATTAAATTAATTACCATTGCAATGTTTATTGTGGTTGCCGTGCATCACATCAATATTCGCAATTGGAGTAACTTCTTGCCATTCGGATGGAATGGTGTGATGCAAGGTGCTGCTCTTGTTTTTTTTGCCTATATTGGTTTTGATGCCCTCTCAACTGCTGTTGAGGAGACAATCAACCCACAACGCAATATTCCAATTGGAATTATCGGTTCATTGCTAAGCTGCACAATCATCTATATTATTGTATCAGCCTTACTCACTAGTATTGTTTCTTATACAAAATTAAATGTCGATTCTCCTGTGGCAGATGCTTTATTACAACTTGGTCATCGCACAGCTGCTGGATTCATTGCAGCCGGTGCAATTGCAGGGTTAACAACTGTTATCTTAGTCATGTCTTATGGTTTAACACGCATTTCTCTTGCCATTGCGCGAGATGGCTTGTTACCTATTGCACTTGGTAAAATTAATTCTAGAACACACACACCTATTCGAATTGCTGTGTTAACGGGTATAATCATGGCTCTTGTTTCTGGTTTTGTACCTATTCAATATGCTGCTGAATTAGTAAATATTGGTACATTGGCTGCTTTTGTTTTTGTTTGTGTCGGTGTCATTGTCTTACGCATTACTCATCCTGATATGGAGCGTCCTTTTAAATTACCTTTTAATCCATTTCTACCGCTTATGGGTGTTGGTTTTTGTCTATACTTGATGTTTAATTTATCCCCAATTACCTGGTTACGCTTTGGTCTTTGGATGCTCGTTGGTTTGGTGATTTATTTAGCCTATGGACAAAAACATAGTGTATTAAAAAATACCAGCCACCAACCTTAACCAAATTTTTTTATAATAACCCTATTGCTCTATTCACTTTTGATCGTGGTTCTCGACCCATTTGCTCGGATATAAATCGTCCAGCTGAAATCAATTTTTTTAAATCTACTCCGGTTTCAATGTCCATCCCGTTTAATAAATACAATACATCTTCTGTTGCTACATTGCCGGTTGCACCTTTTGCATAAGGACAACCACCCAATCCAGCAACGGAACTATCAATCACACTAATCCCATTTTCTAAAGCAACATAAATATTGACAAGCGCTTGGCCATACGTATCATGAAAATGCACAGCCAATTGTGATGCAGGTACATATTGCAAAATCACATCTAATAATTTCTTAGTTTTCAATGGCGTACCGATGCCAATGGTATCACCTAGAGAAATTTCATCACACCCCATTTTATAAAGTTGATCCGCAAGTTCTGCCACCTTATGTGGTGGCATATCACCTTCGTAAGGGCACCCTAATACACAAGATAAATAACCGCGAACCGGTAAATGTTGTTGCTTGGCCAAGTGAATGATATCGCGAATATGCTGTATGCTTTCAGAAACAGAACAATGCATATTTTTTTGTGAAAACTGTTCAGAGGGTGTTGTGAAAACAGCAATGGCTTTTGCGCCTGCTGCTAAAGCATTCTCAAAACCTTGAACATTAGGTACCAACACCGGATAACTCACACCTGCTTTTTTACTGATACCTTGCAAAACCTCACAGCCATCTGCTAGTTGTGGAATCCATTTTGGCGAAACAAAGCTAGTTGCTTCTATAACAGATAAACCGGTTTCACTTAAACGATTGATAAAATCAATTTTTATCGAGGTAGAAATAGGTTTAGTTTCATTTTGCAAACCATCGCGTGGACTCACTTCAACAAGTTTGGCGTGTTTTGGAAATGGCATGGTTAGCCCCATAATAGGCTACTTAATAGAAGATGTTTCAAGCTATGCTACTTCCTATGTGACTCGGGAACGTACATCCCTGTACTCGGTGCTTTAAACCATCCATGGCCGCAACGTCCCTCGTTCACATAGGAAGTAGCATAGCTTGAAACATCTTCTATTCATACACTCACCATCTCGCTTTTCGCTTTTCCAAAAACGCTCGCAATCCTTCCTGCGCTTCAGGTGAACTTCGAATAGCTGCAAGATGTTCGGCTGTTTTTTGTATCAACGCTTCATTTATTTTTTCCCGCATAACAAATTGTACAAGCTGTTTAACAGCATGCATTGCTTGAGGACTATTGACTAGCAATTCTTTTGCTAATCCTAATCCCATATCGGCTAATGCATGTGCTTCAACAACACGATGAATAAGACCCATCCGATAAGCTTCTGATGTATTAAAGCGTTCCCCTGTTAAAAAATAATAACGTGCGGCACGCTCGCCTATGGCTGCTAACACATAAGGACTAATGCAGGAAGGCGTTAATCCAAGACGCACTTCCGAAAAACCAAAACTAGTGCTCTCCGCAGCAATAGCAATATCGGCAGCAGCAAGCAAACCTAATCCACCACCTAGTACTATCCCGTGTGCCAATACTATTGTTGGCCTTGGAAAAGTATAAAGTTGATAAAGAAAATCAGCTAACAATTGCGCATCATCGTAATTTTCATCATAGGAGCGAGCTATCACCGTTTGCATCCAAGCAATATCTGCACCAGCGCAAAAAGCCTCCCCATGCCCTTGAATAATCAATACACGTGAATAATCATCCTGCGCGACTTTCTGCAAAGCGTGCAATAATGCTTTTACCATCTCCTGATTCAATGCATTACGTTTTTCAGGACGATTTAAAGTAATCGTATAAATTCCATCATTAGCTATCATCTTAACAAATGGCATGCTTACATCCTAAATAAACCAAATTTTGTCGGTAAAATCGGCGCATTTAAAGCAATAGATAAACTCATACCCACTATTTTGCGTGTATCGATAGGATCAATAACCCCATCATCCCACAAGCGGGCGCTGGAATAATAAGCTGATGATTGATGATTGTATTGCATAAGTAAAGGCGCTTTGATTGCTTTCTCGTCTTCGTCCGACCAACTTTCTCCATGACGTTGTTTTTTATCACGCGTGACTTGAGCAAGTACGCTTGCTGCTTGCTCTCCACCCATCACTGCAATCCGCGCATTTGGCCACATCCATAGAAAACGCGGTTCATAAGCCCGTCCACACATTGCATAATTGCCAGCACCGTAACTCCCGCCAATAATCACTGTAATTTTAGGAACTTGTGCGCAAGCAACAGCCGTTACTAATTTTGCACCATGTTTTGCTATGCCTTCCGCTTCAAATTTACTACCTACCATAAAACCAGTAATATTTTGTAAAAATAACAACGGGACACCGCGCTGTGTACATAGTTCAATAAAATGCGTGGCTTTTAATGCTGATTCAGAAAACAAAATTCCATTATTAGCAATGATACCAACCGGTATACCAAAGATATGCGCAAATCCACATACTATTGTTTTTCCATACAACGCTTTAAATTCATCAAATAGGGACTCATCTACTATACGAATAATAATTTCACGCACATCAAAAGGGTATCTGGGATCAGCTGGAATAATGCCATACAGTTCTGCAAGATCATATGTAGGTTCTTTAAACGCATGTATTGAGCTTGCTTGTTGATAATTAAGATGCGAAACAATGCGCCGCGTCATTGCTAGCGCATGTTCATCATCTTGAGCAAAATAATCTGCCACACCGGACGTACGACAATGCACCTCCGCACCACCTAAAGCTTCTGCCGTCACTATTTCTCCCGTTGCAGCTTTAACTAATGGCGGCCCCGCAAGAAAGATGGTGGCTTGTTCACGCACCATGATCGATTCATCCGCCATAGCTGGAATATAGGCGCCACCAGCTGTGCAAGAACCCATGACCACCGCAATTTGCGGAATGCCTTTAGCTGACAACATAGCTTGATTATAAAAAATTCTGCCAAAATGGTTTTCATCTGGAAATACTTCATCTTGCTTCGGTAAATAGGCACCGCCAGAATCTACTAAATAAATGCAAGGTAAACGATTTTGCTCTGCAATTTTTTGCGCACGTAAATGTTTTTTAACAGTGATGGGATAATAAGTGCCTCCTTTAACAGTTGCATCATTTGCCACAATCATACAAGCCACACCCATAATATGGCCAATGCCAGTAATCATGCCTCCTGCTGGAATAATATCATCGTATAACTGATATCCAGCAAGCGCAGATAACTCGAGGAAATCAGAGCCCGGATCCAATAACAATTCAATACGATCACGTGGTAATAATTTTCCATGCTCTTTATGACGTTCGCGCGCTTTTTCTCCACCACCTTCCTGGATTTTCATCAATAATTTTTTCAAATCAACTGCCATAGCGTGCATGGCACTTACATTGTGTTGAAAAGTTTTATCGTCTTTAACAACTTGTGAATGAAAACTCATGTAGGTTCCTCAAGTATTCCATCATTTCCCCTCAAATAATTCCCGCCCAATTAACATCCGGCGAATTTCAGATGTTCCCGCACCAATTTCATAAAGTTTAGCATCGCGCCATAATCTCCCTGTAGGAAAATCATTTATATAACCATTTCCTCCTAAACATTGAATGGCATCCCCAGCTACTTTAGTTGCATTTTCTGAAGTATATAAGATAGCAGAAGCTGCATCTTTACGCGTCACATCACCACGATCGCAAGCTTTAGCAACTGCATATAAATAAGATTGGGATGACATCAAAGTGGTGTACATATTAGCTAATTTAGCCTGCATTAATTCAAATTCTCCAATGGCTTTGCCAAATTGCTTGCGTTCGTGTACATAAGGTAATACCACATCAAAACAGGCGCGCATAATTCCGATTGGGCCAGCCGCTAGAATGACACGTTCATAGTTTAACCCACTCATCAATACTTCCGCTCCTTTATTGACATCCCCCAGCACATTATTTTCAGGAACCACACAGTTATCAAAAATTAATTCGCATGTATTTGATCCACGCATGCCTAATTTATCCAACTTTTGCGCCGTACTAAATCCTTTAAACGTTTTTTCAATAATAAATGCTGTAATAGTCTGAGCTTCATGTTTATTAGCTTTAGCATACACCACTAATACATCAGCATCAGGACCATTAGTAATCCACATTTTAGTACCATTTAAAATATAATGATCACCTTTTTTCTCTGCTTTTAATTGCATACTCATGACATCGGAACCAGCATGCGTTTCACTCATAGCTAATGCACCAATTGCTTGGCCACTACATAATTTTGGAAGATATTGTTTTTTTTGATTAGACGTACCATTTAATCGAATTTGATTCACACAAAGATTAGAATGCGCGCCATAGCTCAATCCAACCGAGGCGGAAGCACGACTAATTTCTTCCATCGCAATCACATGGGCAAGGTAACCTAATTGTGAGCCACCAAATTCTTCTTCCACAGTAACCCCTAATAAACCTAATTGTCCTAGCTTAGGCCACAGCTCTAATGGAAATTGATTATCATGATCTATTTTCGCCGCATACGGGGCAATTTCACGTTCAGCAAATTCATGAACTGATTCCCGTAACATATCAATGGTTTCGCCAAAAGCGAAATGTAGAAATGCCATTTGTCACCTCTCCTATGGATGGAATAATAGATTGTATCGAAAACTCTACATAGCATGAAAGATAAATCTTAAGAAAACCTTAAGCAAGGTCATTTACTATTAATTGACCGGAGATTCTTAAAAACAGGAAGTTACTTATGCAAACACGATTACCAGATCCCGACATTCTTACCGCTTACCTTGACTTGCATCCTCAATATCGTGCCCCTGATAGAAATTCTACAATCGAATATTTTAAAACAAAAAAAGAATTGGTTACTTCCATTTTTACAGGCATGCCACCAGTTGTACAACAATTAGATAAGATTATCGATGAAATAAAAGCCGAAATTAGAACCGCTAATGCTTTCATTGATTGGTTCAAATTGATATTTAAACTAAGAATAAAAGCAGATGAAGCACAACAATTAAAAACTAAACAAGATGAGCCATCTGTATTATCCGAAACATTGCATGGCGTAACAGGCATCATCATGTGTGAACTTGAAGAAAATAAAGAGTGGTATGAGGAAATTGAAAAACTGCTAAACTCCAAAAATGAGCAAATCAAATATATTAAATACTGTATCAACGAACGCCAAGGTAAAGGGGTAACAGAAGCAAATGAAGAATTATTTAAAACCACTCATACGCTGGCTTTATTAGGTGACATTGTATCCTGTAACGAAGCTGTACAATTTAAATTGCTCCCAGGCTTTAAAGTCCCTACCCCTACCCAAATAGAATCATTTAAATGTGTTGATACAGCTAATCACGCTGCGCCACTAGAATTACAAAGAAAGTTTGGTGAATGGTTTTATGGCTATACGTTTCAACCATTAACAAATATCTCATTTAATGAATTTAAAGAAAAAGCAAAAGAAAAACGAATGGAAGGCGAAAAACAGCAAACGAATGCGGATATAGATAATAGTCAAAAAACAAATTCTCCTACCTAAAAAAGCATAAGGGAAGGTGTACACCTTCCCCTGCTTCAAAACTACTTCTTCTTTTTGCCGCCTTTTTTCTTTTTGGCTGCCATGATGTTTCTCCTGTAGGTTAAAGACATGCTCAATACATGAGCATATTCATTATATAACTCTTTACTCAACAAAACGCAACAGTGAATGATCAGGATCAAAAGATTTTAATTTTTGCCAAGCATCCGTCTGCTCTTGGTTTTGTTGAGAAACAAATTCTTCTAATGAAAGTAGCGAAAACAAATCCAATTCTCGCAAAGCATATTGGCGTAATAATGCTTGAATATGAGGCGACTCTAACACATTCTCTTCTGTATACTTATTACGTTGCAGTTGCAAAATCGTATGAATAGCAGGTTTGGCATATCGTTGAAAATTTTCCATGAATGCATCACGACTATCTGGCAAAAGCGCTTCTATTGCATCATAAATGGTTTGCTCACGATAAGCCTGGTACTGTTTACGGATATGTTCGATTTTACGAGTGAGTGTAGCCCAGTCAACTTCCTGTTGATGATCGGAAGGAGGACTCCCCTGTGGATGAGAAGAAGATTGATAATTATGTTTAATCGCACTTAATAAATAAGCAGCCAAACTTTGAATTTTACCTTCTTTAAATGGTTTAGAGGCTTCAATCATCGTCATCTTCTTTGCGACATAATGATGATCGTATTCTTTCAATAATTGGTTGACCTGATCAATCGATAATTGAAAAGTGTGCTGTAATTTCTCTGCCAAGGGGGAAACTAAAATCGATACAGCTTTCCTATTACCTAAACGTTCTTTTTTGGCACGCTCTTTTATTTTAAACCTTACCCTAACCACTTTGCGACCTTCGCGAATAAATTCAGAGGTAATGATAAGATCAGAATAGGTATTGACTTCATCCACTGATTTATCAAGTACGCGCCTTTTAAAATCTCTAAAAATATCATATTTTCCTTCTGGCACACCCATTAACTTTTTGAACAAAGCCATCTCCAACCATCTTGTGTGTGGTAATCCACGATAGCGGGTACAATTTTCATAAAGTGCAAGGCCATAACTTGAACGAAAACGCGATTGAATCACTAAATCAATCTTGCCAAACATAGAAGGAGAATGAAGTAATTGTTTCATACGTGGGGAATAAGCGTAGTAACACAATGGACCTTCTAAACTAACACTTGCAATAATTGAACTTGCTGTCCAATTTTCTAAACCTGTTTCTTCATTAATTACATTCCATTCAATGATTGTTGAAATTAATTCCTTTAATGCTTCTTTAATAGCAGCATGATTATTACCTTGATAGCCAATTAAACGACACAGTTGTTTAACAGTAATCTCATGTTCACTTTTCAACATGAGTTCAGAATAAGCATGATATAACAATGCATTACTAATTTTCCGTTGTAATAAACTAAGAGAATTCGAACAATGAATAGTTGCTGCATGTTTTTTTAATTCTTTTCGCGCAGAGATTGGTGTTTCTATTTGTTCAAAACATGGTTCTTTTTTTTCTTGTCCCACAAGCGTCACATGTTGTCCCATAAGCGTCACATCCTATCCCATGAATGTCACATGTTGTCCCATAAACGTCACACGATTTACCATAAACGTCACATTTTTCGTGATAAAAACTTTCTATATCAAAATGTTACGTCGTCCTAAACAAAAACTAAACTAAATATAAACAAAAACACAACAAAGCAAAACACGTGTTTGTATTTTCTTGTTTATAGTAAAACATAACTAATGATATAGTAGACAATATTGTAATACAATGTGCCATTAAGCTCATGACAGGAGTCTTTATGAAAATTATTGCTTTTGTAAATAATAAAGGTGGTGTAGGTAAAACCACATGCAGTAAATTAATGGCAGAGTTTTTAAGTAAGAAAAAAAAATTACGAACACTGTGCATCGATTTCGATCCACAGTGTAATTTTTCACATCAATATTTACATATGGAAATTGATCCAGCAGCGCCAGAAGGATTAATGCCACCTATCCATCCAGACTACAATCCAAATGATGAAGAAGATCAAAATTGGGACGGAAGAAGCAGTATTGCTGAAATATTTTACGGTCAAGGAGTTATTCCTTACCCAACTTATGTTGAATGTTTAGATATTGCACCAGGTCACGCAGAAAAACTCTTAACTGCAGAATCTGTACGTCGTTCTGAAGTGGTTGATAAAGTACATAAACAACTCGCATTCTTTTTAAATTCTTCCGATGTACAAGCAGCTTATGATGCAATTGTAATTGACACTGCGCCATCGAAAGGTCCATTAACAATTAGTGTTATCAAAGCTGCTACCCATATTATTATTCCATCGGTCATGGAAGAACAGCCTGTACAAGGCATTTATGGTATGTTGCAACTTTGGATGCAAGAGTCACTGACGCGTGAAAAATCTCGTCCATTACAATTAATTGGTATCTTGCCCAATATGTTTAAGCAAACGCGCTTACATAAAGATATATTAAAAAGCTTGCAAGATAGCCCAGCTATTGGTAAGTATGTTTTGCCAGTAAAATTTTCTCAACGAATTGTGTTTGCTGAAGTGGATGCAGCTGATTCCAATCCACGTTCTATTTTTGATTTTCCTGAACAACATGTTGCAAAAGCAGAAGCAGAGGAAGTATGTAGTCATCTTTCAGAGAGGATATTTGCATGAGTAAAAAAAAGCGATTTGGAATTTCAGAAGCATTAACACGGGGTTTAAGTGAAACGATCCATGTGGTTGAACATCATTCAGGACTGTTTCGTAATGTTGTTTTACCTCTTTCTCGTATTGAGTTGGATCCTGATAATCCACGAAAATTAGCTATCGATTTAATAGATGTCAAACAGGGTATACGACCTGATGATCCAAAACATCAATATAAACAAGAGGAATTAGAGCGCTTAAAAGAATTGGCTCATACTATTCAATCAAATGGTGTGATTAATCCAGTGGTGGTATATAAACGTGGGGAATTATATCGAGTGGTGGCCGGAGAACGCCGTTGTTTAGCAGCTATCCTTGCTGGTAAACAAGAAATTGATGCTAGGATTTTTAATGAAAAACCAAAAGGATTCGAATTAAAACTCATTCAATGGACAGAAAACACCGCTCGTGAAGATCTGACTTTAGATGAACGATTAGGGAATGTTAGGGAAATTATTCGTGAATATCAAAATCAAAAAGGACCTGTTGAAGTCAACGCGAGTTTACTTAAAGAGATAATAGGTTTATCTCTTTCTCAAGCTAGTTATTATTTAGCTGTTCTAAATGCACCGGAAGATGTGCAATTTCAGATTCAAAATGGCAATATTCGTAATTTAGACAAAGCTGCTTTAATTGCAGGCATTGAGTCGCCGGAGGTGCGCAAGCAAGCTATTATCGCATGCATGAATGGGTCGACGATTAAAGAATTGCGTAGCATGATTAACCAGCAAAAAATGCTGAAAAAAGTCAAAGTAACATTACACACTTCATCTCGTGGGCGGAACACAACAAAAATTAATATGGGTGCAACGGATAATATCGTTGTTATTAAAACAATCATTGATTGTGTATTAACGCACATGCAGCTTGATCATCCTTCTACGAATATATTTTCACAGACAAATTGGAAGGATCTACGGCAGGTTACTCGGGCATTTCGTAAATTAATTGAACTATTGGAATTGGAAGTGGTGGTTTAATATATGCAGACTAAAATTATGACATCCATTAAGTTGCAGAAAAATCTGCATCGGCGTTTACAAAAAAGAATTATAGATGATGGTTATGGCATGCGTGGTAAAAGTAGATGGATTATTGAATCAATTGAGTCATTTTTAAAATTAACGGATTATCCTACTTTAGTTGATATTGCCGAAAACATGAATCAATTAAATGAAATGGTGAGTATTCGCATCCCGGAAGATTTAATGTTGCGCATCGAAAAGGCGATTGTATATGTTCGCCAACAATTTCCAACTTTGGAAGGGGTAAAAAGCAATCTTATTCGAGCGAGTATCATCCAACGATTATTAAGAGAGCCTACTTCGGTCACCGAAGTTTAACGTATCTATATGAAAAATATATACTTTAATTAAAATAAAAGCCATCCCATAAATGTCACAACAAGAAGGTATTTTAATAAGAAAGGGTTAAAAAAACCGTTGTTCTATGTGAAACACCAGT
>Ga0155613_1119_pt1 | contig 11312 bp, 10 predicted proteins | sample RifCSPhighO2_12_FD_107270 | JGI IMG/M metagenome (GOLD analysis project Ga0155613, IMG submission 107270) | Gammaproteobacteria bacterium RIFCSPHIGHO2_12_FULL_37_34
CTTTTTGGGCCGGCTCATAATGTTGTTCGGTTGCGCGTTTAATCCAAAAATAGCCAACATCAGTGTCTTGAGCAACGCCGTAGCCATAATAATACATATAACCAACGGCATATTGTGCTTCAGCAACCCCATTGGTTGCGAGAGGTAATAAATCGTGCATGGCGCTTTTATAATAACCGGTTTCAAAAGACCGTTTACCTTGTTGTAATTCTGATGTGATAGCAAGCGAACTGTTGCATGCACTTAGAATGGGTAATAAAAATAAAAATAACACATGATACAATTGCTTCATAAAGGTTCTCTCGCTTTGAATGTTAATTTCTCACGCGGTAGCGGTAATTTTTCAATGTGATTATCATTTTCTAAAATCACAGCATCTTTAGTAATATCATAAATTTTTACTCCATAACCTATCTTATCACCTCGCTGATAAATTTTACTTATTTGTCCGGCCATTGAGATATATGCTTTAGAATCAGGATGGTTTTCGCCATTCTCAATCATTACAATGCCTGTTACACGTAGTTGTAAATTGCTAATGGGTACAGAACCACTTGCTAATGCCTGACCAAACAGATGTGTATTGGGTAAGGCGTTTGTAATGTTGGTTGTGTTATCTTTGAAAATCTGTGAAATCGCTCCGGATAATTTAGTGTGTGTTATCGTCCAATCATTGTGCCATTGCCATAAAGAATAAAAAAAAGTAAAACCAATCAGCATACCTAATGTCATACAGGCGCTTAATAAAGCATACTGTTTATTGATTGAAAGTGTGATCATATTTTTACCTGGTGAATATAGATTATAAGTTCTAAATTGATACTAAACCAAGGTTTGGATATTATAACCGAAATGGAGCTAAAGATGACTTATATTGATAAGAACTTACTAAAAGATGAGATTATTTTGTTCCGTACTAAGAAACACTTGATTATTTTCTTCCTGCCAGTTGTTTGGACAATTTTCTCTCAGTATGCAACAACCTTCCTGCAAACCAATCCTATTTTAATTAAAGTTCAATGGGCGCCATGGTTGTTAGCTTTTATATTTTGGGCTTATGCGGGTTTGGATTACTTCACTTCCGAATTTGTGGTGACGAATAAGCGTGTTATGATGCGTGAAGGGTTTTTTTATCGGCATATGAATGAAACAAGATTAACTACTGTTTCTCAGATCAATGTGGATCAAAGCTTATTAGGTCGCATACTCAATTATGGTACGGTATCCATTAATGCTTTTGGTGCTTATGATGCTTTTTCTGCTATTGCTCGGCCTGTCTTCTTTCAAAAACAGGTCAATGAACAACTTGATCGCTTAGTAACTTAAAAAACGTGACTATTGTTTAAGCGTATAGAGGCAAGCTCAATTTTTTTGTTGATAAAAAGCGGACAGGGATGTCCGCTTTAACAAAAATCCGAAAGGGATGAGTTTTTTGTGGTTATCAACAAAAAAATTGAGCTTGCCTCTATACGCTTAAACAATAGTCACGTTATAAAAGATAGTTTGGAAAAAATCGAATGTCCCAACTCAAAAACGATCGTTTATTAAAAGCAATTTGGCGAAAACCAATTGATGCCACACCGATTTGGATCATGCGCCAAGCAGGTCGTTATCTCCCGGAATATCAAGCAACACGTGCGCGAGCTGGCAGCTTTATGCGTTTGTGCAAAACACCTGAATTAGCTTGTGAAGTAACCTTGCAGCCTGTTCAACGATATGCGCTTGATGCAGCCATTATTTTTTCAGATATTTTAACGATTCCTGATGCACTCGGGTTGGGATTAGAGTTTTTAGACAATCATGGCCCTATTATCAGGCGCCCCATTAGGAGAGAAGCAGATCTTTTGCAGCTAAAAACCCTTGATTTAGAGCGATTATCCTACGTTTATGAGACGATTCAAATGGTAAGGAAAGAACTAAGGCATTTGCCATTAATCGGTTTTTGTGGCAGCCCTTGGACTGTAGCAGCCTATATGATTGAAGGAGGAGCTCAGCCAGGCTTTCCTACCATCATGCGCATGCGCGAAGAAAACCCAGAACTACTACATAACTTATTGAATTTATTATCAAAATTTATATTTGCTCACCTGGAGGCACAAATTCATGCAGGCATCCATGTTGCCATGCTTTTTGATACCTGGGGTGGATTATTAAATACAGCAGATTACGAAACATTTTCTTTATATTATATTAAACAAATTTTTACCCAGTTAAAACGTACATACCACCATTATAATGATAATAAAGGTGTGCCATGCATTCTTTTTACTAAAGGTGGTCATCGGTGGATCAAACAAATGATAGAAACAGAATGCGATGTGATTGGAGTGGATTGGGAAATATCGCTTCAAGAAGCGCGCCAGCAAGTAGACGATCAGGTGGCTATACAAGGAAATATGCATCCACAATATTTGCTTCAATCGCCTGAAGTTATTCGCGATGAGGTGTTAAACATATTAGATTCGTATGGATATGGTTCGGGCCATCTATTTAATTTGGGTCATGGTATCACACCGGATGTTCCGCCGGAGCATGTGAGTGCATTAGTAGATGCTGTGCATGAATTGAGTAGGCTGTATCATCAATGAGGTGGTTTATGCGTATGAAGTGGGCAATTATTTTTGTGATAATAGTGACATGCTTGATGAGATCTGCATTTGCAGGTTCTTCTCCATTACCTGCTGATCAAGCATTTGTTTTTTCTGCTCACTTTAGTCGTTCAAATGAAATACGAGCACAGTGGCAAATTGCCTCTGGTTACTATCTTTACAGCAAGAAAATGCATTTTACTTTTGAACCTCAAGTTGTTGCAGATATTTCACTTCCACAAGGCGAGTATCAATACGATAAAGACCGTGGACGATACGAAGCTTTTTCAGGAAATTTGAGCGTACCCATTTTATTTAAGACAAATGTACAGAAGATACAAATGAACATAGATTATCAAGGATGTTCACAGGATGGATTTTGTTATCCACCTATGCACCAATCTCTATCAATCAATCTACCCAATCAAACGATTATAACAATTGATTCTCTTGAGTCTCAACAAACTAAGCTCACTTCCTTACTGACTAATCAAAACGATGTTAATGCATTATTGCACAATCAGAGTTTAGGTATGATGTTACTGATTTTTATTGGTTTAGGATTGTTATTAACATTAACGCCCTGTGTGTGGCCTATGGTTCCTATATTAGCAACGATTATTGTGGGTCAACAGGAACAATTGAATACAAAAAGAGCGTTATGTTTATCGATCTTGTATGTTTTAGGTGCAGCACTTATTTATGCGCTTGCTGGATTGGCTGCAGCTTCGTTAGGAAATTCAATACAAGTGTGGTTACAGCAACCTTGGATGATTACTATTGCGAGCCTTCTATTTGTCTTATTAGCGTTTTCCCTCTTTGGATATTATGACTTACAGCTTCCACGCCATTGGCAAAATCGTCTTGCGCATTGGAATCGTGCACAACAGGGGGGTTCTTATACAGGCGCATTTTTGATGGGAGCGATATCGACATTAATTGTTTCTCCTTGTGTAACCGCGCCGCTTGTTGGCGTATTAATGTATATTGCCCATACTGGAGATCGGTTGCTTGGTGCAAGCGCTTTATTTGCCATGGGAATAGGAATGGGGTTGCCTTTGATCGCTATCGGTATCTCAGCGGGTCGATGGTTGCCTAAAAGTGGGCCATGGATGGACATAATAAAGAAATTTTTTGGTGTGCTCATGTTAGCAATGGCGATTTGGTTATTTTCGAGAATTGCTTCACCAACCATTACAATCCTATTAAGCGTCATTTTATTATTGGGAATCATGCTCTTTTTGGTTTATTATTTGTCTGCATGGGGTTATCGTCTCAAATTATTCATTGCAAGTTCTGTTATCATCGGGACATTTGCAGGTATAACAACCGTAGGTGTTCAGAATACTTGGCTACATTCTCATGCTAATCAGGTACAATCAGCTTTCATCACTATCCGTAATGCTGCTGAGTTTAACAAACAATTACAGCTTGCCCAAAGTACGCGCAAACCAGTGGTATTAGATTTTTATGCGGATTGGTGTGAATCGTGCGTGATCATGGACAAACGTGTTTTTCGTCAAGCTGATGTGAAGCAAGCACTGACTCATTATATTTTGTTGCGTGCTGATCTTTCAAACAATACTGTTGAAGACGAAGTTTTACTCAAGTTATTTAACGTTGTTGCTCCACCGACAGTTTTATTTTTTAATGCAAATGGTGAGGAGCTTGCTTCACAACGTATTGTTGGTGAAATCAGCGCAACAGAATTTTTGCAGCGCCTAACCAAAATAAAGGGTTTTTATGATTCAAACACATGTGATGCCACAGCTGCATACCAAAAATGTTGAGCCGGTGCATTTATTGGAACAACATTTATTAAGACAATGTAAACAAATTGAAGAATGGTTTTTAGCAGAATGGCAAAAATATCCGCCACCTGTTTATGGTTCAGTTGATTTACGCAATGCTGGATTTAAACTCGCGCCGATCGATATGAATTTATTTCCAGCAGGATTTAATAATCTCAACCCCAATTTTTTGTCATTTGCAGCTTCCGCCGCAAAAAAAAATATATTAAACATGATGCCAGAAGCTAAACGCATTTTAATTATTCCGGAAAATCACACGCGAAATCTTTTTTATTGGGAAAATATAAAAACATTACAAACCATTTTGGAAAATGCTGGTTTCCAAATAAAGTTAGGTACTTTATTAACCGATCTTGAAGCACCACTAGCGATCACTTTATTATCAGGAGAAAAAATCACCATTCATCCATTGTTGCGTCAAAACAATCAATTACAATTATCAGATTTTATACCAGATGCTGTTTTATTAAATAATGATCTTTCTGAAGGTATTCCTGATATTTTACAGAACCTCCATCAATTGCTTATGCCGCCTCCAGAGCTGGGTTGGAGCGAGCGCCTTAAATCAGAGCACTTTCAGTACTATACAAAAGTAGCTCGCGATTTTGCTAAGCAATTTGATATAGATCCTTGGTTGATTTCACCTTTATTTCGGCATTGTGGTCAAGTTGATTTTATGCATCAATTAGGGTTGGAATGCTTGACGATTAATGCGGAAATTTTGTTTGAGGAAATTGAAAAAAAATATGCTCATTATAATATTAACCATCCACCCTTTTTAGTAGTCAAAGCAGATGCTGGAACATATGGTATGGCAGTTATGACTATACGCAATGTGAATGAACTCAAATCATTGAATCGCAAGCAGCGCACTCGAATGTCTATGAGTAAAGGCGGGCAGCCGGTTAACCGAGTGATTATTCAAGAAGGAGTGTATACATTTGAAGTGGTAGGATCTGCGCAAGCAGTTGCAGAACCTGTGGTCTATTTATGGGGCGATTGTGTGGTGGGCGGTTTTTATCGCGTTCATAAAGAACGAGGAACAGATGAAAATTTAAATGCACCCGGCATGCACTTTGAACCGATTGCATTTTCGCAACCTTGCCATGAACCGTGTAAACCAGTAGAGGAACAAGATGCTTGCAAAAATCGATTTTACTTATATGGGATTGTTGCCAAACTCAGCATGTTGGCAGCTGCGCGTGAGATTTACGATCAAGTGAGCAAAATAGGATAATTTATGAAATTAGGTGTAGTAATGGATCCCATTCTATCCATTCAATATCACAAAGACAGTACGCTTGCGATGTTATGGGAGGCACAATCTCGCCATTGGGAAATATATTATTTTGAATTACAAGATTTATTTTTGCGTGATGGAGTGGCTTATGGTGATGCACGACGATTAGCCGTTTTTCATGATCCCCATACGTGGTTTAAATGGGAAGAAAAAAAAACCATTATACTCACTGAACTTGATATTATTTTAATGCGCAAAGATCCTCCGTTTAATGATGAATACATTTATACAACTTATTTATTAGATTATGCAGAACGTGGTGGCGTTCGCGTGATAAATAAACCGCAATCATTACGGGATGCAAATGAAAAAGTATTTTCCATGTATTTCCCAGCATGTTGTCCGCCTAGTTTGGTTACACGATCTATAGAAAAACTTCACACTTTTTTTAAAGAACATCATGATATTGTTTGCAAACCGCTACATTCAATGGGTGGCAAATTAGTGTTTCGCTTGCATGAGCATGATGCAAATGCCAATGTAATTTTTGATACGCTTACAAATGGCGGCATGCAACATGTTATGGCGCAACGATTTATTCCGGAAATAAAGCAAGGAGATAAACGAATTCTGATGATTAATGGTGAGCCTGTTCATCACGTGTTAGCTCGTATGCCACAACCTAAAGATTGGCGAGGTAATCTTGCTGTTGGTGCGAAAGGAGAAGTGCGTCCTCTTTCAGCAAGAGATCACTTTATTTGTTCACAAGTGGGGCCCGAATTGCGAGCACGAGGTTTATATTTTGTTGGCTTAGATGTGATCGGGGATTATCTCACAGAAATTAATGTGACAAGCCCTACTGGTATTCGTGAAATTGAAGCTGAAACTGGCTTAAATATTAGCGCAATGTTATTTGACTCTGTTATATAACTCACGCAATAAGGAGCTGTTCACTTCATTTTTGACTCTCGATAACTCTATACACGAGGGGTGTCGCGGAAGGAGGGCTCCCACCGCGCGCAGGTACGAGCACGGTGGGATACCTGCAGCGACGAACCCCGAGTAATACAACCTTTGAAGTCAAAAATGAAGTGAACAGCTCCTTATTGCATAAGATGAATGATATAGTTCGAAATAACCCCCAATTCTCAAAACGGATATCCCATGAATCACCATTTACCCTATTGGTTAGCGCTACATCATTTACCAATGAGTCGACGTAAGATGCTATGTTTGTTAGAACATTTTTCTACGCCTGAACAATTATTTCGTGCACACAAGGAAGAATTATTGTTGATTGGAGCATCCATGGCAGAAATACAAGCTATACAATGCCCAAATTGGAAAGTTATCGAAACAGAGTTAGCATGGGCAAACAAACCATATCATGCTATTTTATCTTTGCAAGATGACAGCTATCCTCCATTATTAAAGCAAACAGCCGATCCTCCTTTCATTTTATATGTCAAAGGCGATCAAACAGTACTTTCACGAAAACAATTAGCCATGGTTGGCTCGCGTAAAGCAAGCCCTACTGGTATAAAAAATGCAGAACAATTTGCTTATCATTTATCGTTGGCGGGGTTAGTGATTACCAGTGGTTTTGCTTTAGGTATTGATACGGCTAGTCATCGAGGCGCTCTTGCTGCAAAAAGGGTAACAATAGGTGTGTTTGGTACAGGCTTAAACCATATTTATCCTGCAATTAATCGAAAATTAGTACAGGAGGTATTAGATCATCAAGGTGCTCTTCTTTCAGAGTTCCCACTGGATGCACCACCCAAAGCAATTCATTTTCCTTTACGAAATCGCATTATTGCAGGACTCAGTTTGGGTGTATTAGTGGTCGAAGCAGCGAGAAAAAGTGGATCTTTAATTACAGCTCATCATGCATTGGAATATGGTAGGGAAGTTTTTGCAATTCCAGGGTCGATTCATCATTTAACTAGTAGAGGTTGTCATTATCTGATTAAACAAGGTGCAAAATTAGTGGAATGTATGGAGGATATTCTTGAAGAATTAAATGGTTTTAAGGGTGTATTACAATCAAAAAATAAGCAACCTCCAATAGATCAAAGTTTACCTATGGATTTCTCGAAGCAAGAAAAGGATTTATTTGAACAAATAGGGTATGAAATAATACCAATAGATATGATAATATTGCGCACTGGATTGACTAGAAGCGAAGTTTCCTCCATTCTTTTATCGTTGGAGTTGCGAGGTTATATCCAAACTGTCTCAGGTGGTTATGTTCGTATCGATTAATTGAATAGGAAGATTGAATGTTCGAAGTTTTAATGTATCTATTTGAAAATTACATGGATGGTAGTGTTGCATTAAATGCTGATCAAGATACCATCGTAAATGAATTAGAACTTGCTGGTTTTCACCGTAGTGAAATTGGCAGAGCGTTAGATTGGTTGGATGGATTAAATAAAGTGCAGGAAACAGTCCAGGCTGCTCCTTTATTTACTCCTCATGCTATACGTCATTATTCATTTGAAGAAAGCGAGCGTTTAGGTATTCAAGGTAGAGGTTTTTTACTTTATCTCGAGCAAATAAGCATCTTAGATCCTATGACACGTGAAATAGTTATTGATCGCATTACAGCTTTAGATCCTCGTGAAATAGACTTAGGGCGTATTAAATGGGTAGTTTTAATAGCTTTATTTAATCAACCAGATAAAAAATCGGCACTTTCTTTGTTACAGGACATGATTTTATCAGATGCTTTTGACGTCCTTCATTAATAATCTAATCCTCTTATCTAAAATTTACGCTATAGTCTTTGTAATAGAGATTGCTTGTGAGGAATTTAGATGACTCATAACTTAGTGATTGTTGAATCGCCAGCAAAGGCAAAAACCATTAAAAAATATTTGGGAGCTGGTTTTGAGATCATGGCATCGTACGGCCATGTTCGTGATTTACTTCCAAAAGAAGGTGCGGTGGATCCAGAAGATCACTTTGCTATGCATTATGAATTAATAGAAAAAAATGAAAAACACGTTGCTGCTATTATCAGTGCGATGAAAAAATCGGATGCTTTATATCTTGCAACCGATCCAGACCGTGAGGGGGAGGCGATTTCATGGCATGTCTATACCATTTTAAAAGATAAAAAAGCATTAGGTAAAAAGCCGGTGCATAGAATTGTTTTTAATGAAATTACGAAATCGGCTATCCAAGCAGCTGTTAAAAATCCGCGCGACATTTCTATGGAATTAGTTAATGCACAGCAAGCGCGGCGCGCCTTAGATTATCTGGTTGGATTTAATTTATCACCCTTGTTGTGGAAAAAAATTCGCTACGGACTTTCTGCTGGTCGCGTACAAAGTCCGGCGTTACGTATGATTGTTGAGCGCGAAGAAGAAATAGAAAAGTTTGTTACTCAAGAATATTGGAATCTCGAAGCTATAGCGGCAGCAAAAGGCAAAACATTTACAGCCAAATTGGTTGTTTATGAAGGAACCAAATTAGAACAATTTTCTATTACCAGTGCTTCTCAAGCTGAAGCAGCAAAAACACGTGTACTAAAAGATGCGAAAGGTAAACTGCGTGTTTCGCAAGTGGAAAAGAAGCAACGAAAACGACATCCTGCTATGCCATTTATTACTTCTACTTTACAACAAGAAGCAGCACGCAAACTTGGTTTTACTGTGCAACGTACGATGCGTATTGCTCAGCAGCTCTACGAAGGAATAGAGTTAGATTCAGATTCAGTGGGTTTGATTACATATATGCGTACAGATTCTGTCAATGTTGCTGAAGAGGCAATCAATGAATTGCGAGATTTAATTGCCAAACGTTATGGCAAAGAAAATGTACCCGATGAACCGCGTCTGTATCGTACCAAGGCAAAAAATGCTCAAGAAGCTCATGAAGCTATACGTCCCACCTCATCTGTGCGCACGCCAGAATCATTGAAATCATTTTTATCGCCGGAGCAATTTAAGCTATACGATTTGATTTGGAAGCGTACAGTAGCATCACAAATGATTTCTGCAACGATTGATACGATGACAATTGATTTAATGGTAGATAAAGGTCATCAGTTTCGAGCTACAGGATCGATTGTCGTTGATCCTGGTTATATGCGTGTGTACCAAGAAGGATCAGATGACCAAACATCTGAAGAATTAGGCAATGATTATTTGTTACCTGATTTAAAAGAAAATGATACAGTTGATTTAAATGAAATTACCTGTCATCAACATTTTACTGAGCCTCCGCCACGTTATTCAGAAGCAACTTTAATTAAAGTGTTAGAAGAGCACGGCATTGGTCGTCCTTCAACATATGCTGCTATTGTGTCGACTCTACAAACCAGAGAGTATGTTTTACTTGAAAATAAACGGTTTCATCCTACGGATGTTGGCCGTGTTGTGAATCGTTTTCTCACACAATATTTTACAAAATATGTTGATTATGATTTTACTGCAAAACTAGAAGATGAATTGGATGATATTTCACGTGGTGAAAAAGAATGGGTTCCCTTACTAGAAGCTTTTTGGGATCCATTCAAAGATCAAGTGGATACTATTAACGATACCGTCAAAAAGAAAGACGTTACCCAAGAGAAGCTTAATGAAAAATGTCCTGAATGTGGTAAACCCCTTTCTATTCGCTTAGGTAAAAGGGACCGATTTATCGGCTGCACTGGTTATCCAGATTGTACTTATACACGAGCAATTGTTGAAAAAGCAGAAGATGCTTCACAAGATGCTGAGCTCGTAGAGGGACGACAATGTCCGAATTGTGGAGGCGCGCTAAAAATCAAGCATGGTCGATATGGCAAATTTATTGGATGTAGTCATTATCCAAAATGTAAATTTATTGAGTCTTTGAATAAACCAATGGATACCGGTGTGGAATGTCCTGAATGCCGCCAAGGGAAAATGGTCAAGCGTCGCTCGCGTCGTGGTCGAATATTTTTTTCTTGTTCACGTTATCCAGATTGTAAATATGCGGTTTGGAATGAGCCCATTGCTCAAAGTTGTCCAACATGTGCTTGGCCAATGTTAACCATCAAAATCACCAAAAAACGTGGCAAAGAACTAGTATGTCCGCGACAAACGTGTGGGTATGCTGAGCAAATCGTCGAAACTGAAACAAAATAATAAGTGAATTCGATTGCAATATTCTTTCTAATAAAATATATTTCGTGTTGTTTATATAACGGAGATTTATCATGATAAGAAAAAAAATAGTAAGCGAGTTCATTAAATTATCAGCTTTAATGGTTGCAACACTCTCAACAGCATATGCCACAGCAAATAATTTTAATTGTCCTTCATCAGCTGAAATCCAATCAACTGATTTCACTGCTCCTTCTATTTGGGTTGCGCCACCAGTTGCGCATTCTGCCCCAGGTGTGGTTGGAGTAGGGTTGGGTGGTAAAGAAGCAAAAGAGTTAATTGGTACGGAAGTGGCTATGGTTAATCATAAACCAGGATGGGTATGTGTTTATAGGTCGCAAGGTGGTTTATCGGTTCTTGAGTATCAATATAAAATTAAACAAGTCGTCGAGTCGCATCCATTTTTAAGAAAATATTTAGTTAAAACAAATAAAATAGTTGAACGTGGTGAACCTTATTTAAAAAAATATTTACAACATCCTGCTATTGGGTTTGTAGGTTATCAGAAAGGTTAAATTTGGTTATGATGGGCACT